>Ga0310124_10000258_pt1 | contig 35940 bp, 29 predicted proteins | sample CB11b_AW_Bot5_MG_FD_203507 | JGI IMG/M metagenome (GOLD analysis project Ga0310124, IMG submission 203507) | Marine microbial communities from Western Arctic Ocean, Canada - CB11b_AW_Bot5 | ecosystem: Environmental > Aquatic > Marine > Oceanic | place: Canada: Western Arctic Ocean | collected...
TCAATTGAAATCATCGGGAACCTGCGCAGCGAATTGAACAAGAAACAGCGAGACGGCCTCCCACGTGCTGACACAATATGCAAAATCATCGGAAAATCGCGCAACCGGCTGGCATCGATCCGCGACGTCGTGCAGCAGGAGTTTTTTCAGTTCGACGAAGTCAGCGGCGCCATCGAAAAGATCGCACGCGACTATTCCGGCTATAAGACCAGCCGGCAATTACTCGATTTCGACGATCTGCTTATCTACTTCCTGCGGTTGCTCGAGAACGAACGTGTCCAGCAACGTATCGGCGAGCGTTACCGATTCATCATGGTCGATGAGTACCAGGACACGAACATCCTGCAGGCGCGCTTGACTGATTTGCTGGCCGGCCGTTCCCGCAATGTCATGGTCGTCGGCGACGACGCCCAGAGTATCTATGCTTTCCGCGGTGCCTATCCGAAAAATCTGCTCGAATTCCACCAACACTACCCGAACGTTCGCAAAGTCACTCTGGAGCAGAATTACCGCAGTTCCCAGGCTATCCTCAACATCTCCAATTCTCTGCTGTTGCAGATGTCACAGGCCTTTCGCAAACGTCTCTTCACTACTCGCACCGGCGGCAACAAGCCAAGGCTTGTTGAGGCATATAACGACGAGGAACAGGCTCGCTTCATCGTCCACCAGATCAAGCAATCGCAAGACTGTGGCACACCGTTGCCGGAGATTGCCGTGTTGTTCCGAGCAAGTTTCCACGCTTTCGCCCTGGAGCTCGAGCTCAATCGCAATCAGATTGCCTACGTCAAATACGGCGGCTTCAAGTTCACCGAGACTTCACACATAAAAGACGTTCTGGCCCATCTGCGCGTTCTGCACAACGCCGATGACGACCTGTCCTTTGTGCGCGTGCTGAAAATGCGCCAGGGAATTGGTGCCGTGCGGGCGCGGCGCATCTGTGAGCAGATAGCTGGACGCGGGGACGTCGGGGCAGCGCTCAAGGAGATCGCAAAGGCTGCTGCCGGTCAACTCGACATTTCCCCACTGGCGGATCTGATGACCGCCATGGCACCGCTGGTCAAGCGTCCTGGCGAATGCCTGCGCCTCGCAGTCGAGTATTATGGACCGGTTCTCCAGCGTAACTTCGACGACTGGCCGAAGCGCCAACGCGATCTCGATCAGTTACTGGCCATGTGCCAGTCCTATCGCAGTCTCGACAGCCTGCTTTCGGATCTCGCCATTGCCCCGCCCAATACCTCTCACAACCGTAACCTCGTGGATGACGATGCCGGCGGAAAACTCATCCTGTCGACGATGCACTCAGCCAAAGGCTTGGAGTGGCAAGTCGTTTTCGTCCTCAACGTTCATGACGGTGCAATCCCGATGATCCACGAACATCAGGTGCTCGAGGATACGCAGATGGCCGAACGTATCGATGAGGAATTACGGCTCTTTTATGTCGCCGCGACCCGGGCAAAGGACGAGTTGTACCTGATCGCCCCGAAGATCATTCAACGCAATTACGGACCTGTAATCGTCGAGCCAAGCCGGTTTATCCAGAATATGTCCCCCGAGTTGTACCAATTCGTCCGTGCCGCTGATGTCTTACCTCCGGACGAAAGACCAAGTCGGTCCAATCGCCGCCGCCCTCGACGCTACCAGTTCTGACGATAAGCAAGCACCAATGCGAGTAGCTGGCAGCCGCGGCCCTCGCTGCCTTTCTGAATACCCAGACCAACCAGCCAGCCGACGCAAGCTTTGAAGAATCGCCATCGGGCGGACGAAGAGGCAAGTGCAACACCGATGTCTTCACCGCATTTCGGACACAGCAACGGCATGGTTCAGGCGGTAATGGGGCTCCGGAATCTCTGCCTCACACACGGCATACGCAACGTCCGGGGGGGGGGATACAGAAAACACGTCGACAACTCCAGCTTCGGCGGAATCGGTAGACATACTCCTATTCCCCTGATGAGAAAGGAAATGGCCACCCCAACGGGATTCGAACCCGTGTTGCCGGGATGAAAACCCGGTGTCCTAGGCCTGACTAGACGATGGGGTGAGAGCACCGAAAACTTCGAGGGAAAGCCACTATAGGTCAGGCCCGATGGCATGTCAACGGACGCTACCAAACTTCATCCCAGGCGGGCAGCAACGATACGATCGCGTCGTGCGTAGTCCGTAAGAATTTCAACATCCGCCCAACCGGCATCCGCAAAGATCCGTTGCGCCGCCTCGCCCTGGGCAGCACCGATCTCACAGAGAAGTTGTCCGCCGGTACATAGACAGGCTGCGGCGGACATCGCAATCCGACGAATTACCGCCAGGCCGTCATCGCCGGCAAGCAACGCCTCGTGCGGTTCGAAGCCACGTACGTTGTTCGGCAACCTCTCGAGATCGCAGCTCGCGATGTACGGAGGATTCGCTGTGATCAATACAAATTTCTGTTCTGCTACGGGCCCAAACAGATCACCCTGGAGAAAGTCGATGTGTTCGGCAGCGAGCAGTTCACGATTTCGCAGTGCCCAAGCCAACGCATCGGCAGATGCATCAACACCAATCATCGGCACGGGGCCATCAAGTCCGTTATTCATCGCGAACAAAATAGCGCCGCTACCGGTACAGACGTCGAGGATAGCCCCCTCGCCGGGGTAGCGTTGCAGGGCCTCATCCACCAGCCGTTCCGTTTCCGGCCGTGGGATCAGCACCCCGGGCCCGACGACCAGTTCGACCGAGTGGAACGTCACGTTGCCGATGATGTACTGCACCGGCTCACCTGCCGCCCGGCGCCGTAGCAACGGCCGCAACCGCGCCAGTTCCGCATCACCAAGCAGCCGGTCGAATTGCATGTAAAGCTCAAGCTTGTCAACGTCGAGCGCTTCGCACATCAGCCATTCGGCATCGGCGCGGGAGCTTTCGCTACCGTGACGCTCCAGGTACGTGGCCGAGTCGCTCAAAATCTCCTGCGTCGTCTTCAAGGACTGCTCGCCGACACCTTGATACCTATGCCGCCTCGAGCATTGAAGTCACCTTCGACGATGCACTGCCGCGGGGCGCAGGCAGTAACGATGTCATCCAGAATCCTGTTGACCGATTCTTCGTGGAAGGTGTTGAAATTGCGGTAAGCGAAGAGATACAACTTCAACGACTTACTTTCGATGCATTTGCCGTCCGGCACGTAACGGATTGAGATCCGGCCGAAATCCGGCTGGTTCGTGATCGGGCAGCGAGCGGTAAATTCCGGGCAGTCGAAAGTGATCCAGTAATCCCGCTTCGCATAGCGGTTGTCGAACGCCTCGAGTATTCCGGCTTCCGGTGTTTCCGGGTAGTTCGACTCATTCTCTCGGAGCAGGGTCAAGTCGCTGGTATAGTTGTCACTCATGATAACGCCCCATTACGTGTTGTCATTCCCCTGCCTGCCTCGTGCCGAATCTTCCAGCCAATCGTCGCGGCAGCGCTTGGCAATCTCGAGAAACTCCACAACCTGCCCCTCGTCGCCGTCGGCAATGCTTTGCCTCAAATTCGCCAGCTCCGTCTGGCAGTCATCCAGGGCAGCGAGAATCGCCACACGATTCTGCATGGTGATCTCGCACCACATATCGACGTTTCCCGAAGCGACGCGGGTAATATCGCGAAAGCCGCTGGCGCAGGCCATGCCATGTTCATCGGCCTCATTGTGGCCAAGTGTCGCTTTCGCAATGAGCGCTGACATCAGATGCGGCATATGGCTGGCGTATGCTACGACCTGGTCATGACGTGCAGCGTTCAGCTCGATCGGGATGCTGCCAATTTCGCGCCAGAACTCGATCACCAGGTTAATGGCTTCCAGTTCGTCGTCCGCTGTCGGCGTCAGGAAAACGATCTTTTCGGTGTACAGGTCGGCACGGGCAAAGTCCAGTCCGAACTTTTCCGAGCCCGCCATCGGATGGCCGCCGATGAAGTACGTGCCATGGTCGTGCAGAATCTGCCGCAGCTCGTCCACCAGTACCTTCTTCACACTGCCTACGTCGGTGACAATGCTACCGGGTCGGAAGTACGACAGGTTGGCTTTGACGAATTCGATCGTCGCCGGCACCGGCAGGCAGATGAAGGCGATGTCAACAACCGGCAGCACTTCTGCAGCATCTGTGCTGCCCGCTTCGATCAGATCATCTTTCAGGGCCTGTTCCAGCGATGCTGTACGCCGTGCGACGCCGTAGACACTGCGGGCACCCAGTTCCTTCAGGCGCATAGCCAGCGAGCCGCCCAACTGTCCGAGTCCGACGACTGCAATGCGTGATGTGTTGACGATTGAAGCCATAGTATACCGGCGGAAGAGAATTGCTAGAATAAATGTCCGGTGTGCGGCGTCAAAGCACACAACAGTAAACACAAACGGAAACGCTGAAAATGAACTATACACTACAACAACTCATACTCTTTGCGACCTGCTTCGCCTGCCTCGTTGCCGCCGCAGAACATTATCCCGGAAACGTTAACGACTTCGACGTTCCCGCTGCCAAAGCACGACTTCAGGATGCCCAGGCACGACACCTCAACGCGCAGCGCAAGGTCGCCGAACGACAGGAGGGACTCGAAAAATTCACCACCAGGCGCCAGGCACTGCATGCTGAAATCCGTGAACTCAATGAAGAAGCCGGCAAACAGCAACGCCACATCACCGAGCATGAGCATGAATTCAACAACGCACATGCGGCAAACCAGAACGCCGACAACCGGCTGACCAAACTGCGCCAGCAACTCGCTACAGCTGCCGACACGGCCAACAAACATCGGGCCCAGATCGGTCGGCTTGACGCACGCCTCGCGCATACCCGAAAAAAGCTCCAACAGGTGCAAGACGAATACGCCGATGCCGCCGCCCACCTCGCCAGTCATCGTGATGACAACGCAGTACATGACCATGCCAACTGCGCCCGCTTCCAGCATGAGGCGAAGGCATTCGAAAAACAGGCACAAAACCTGACCCACACGATCGACAATCTGATCGGCAGAAAAGCCGCGTTCGCCGGAGAATTACAAGATCTGGAGGTGCAGATCAAGAAATGCAACACCCAAATTTCCGCCGTCGATGCCGAATTCGGTCGCTCCAACGGTTTGGCCAATACGCATCGCCAATCACTCCAACAGCGCCGGAGCGAGTTCGACCGGATATGCGCCCGAGTCGATGCCTGTGAAGACGCCCTGCGGGATCTGGCACCGCAGATTGACGAGTACTCAAGACACCAGCGCCACTGGCAGCATCAGTGCGATGAACAGGTCGTCATCGTCAAAGACCTGCGACGACAACTGCACGACGCGCGGGACAATTACCGGCGGGCCCTGCACCACATCAAACGCGCCGCCGCCAGACACGGCCGCGATGGTGCCAGGGAAGGCCGTGACCTGGCCGTCAACCACGCTGCCACCCAGGCTGAACGCCTCGGCGAAGAAGTCGGCCGCGAACGCGGCGAAAACGACGGTATCGCCCGCGCCCGCCAACAAGGCGCGACGGTCGGCAAAAAAAACGGCATCGAAGAAGGCCGCGCGGACGCACAGGGCAAGGCCAGCCAAAACGGAAAGATCGACGGTCGTGCCACAGGACTGACAGCTCGCGGCTTTGACGACGGCTTCAAGACTGCATCGGCCGCACCGAACATCGGGCACCAGGCCTATCGCCAGGCTTACGCCCGTGGCGAGAACCATGCCACGGCGGAAGCGCAACACTTCGAGTACCCGCGCGGTGTCAAAGCTGCAGAGGATGAATTCTACAACGCCGCACTGGCTGAATACGTTCTCGACAACAGCGGTGCGGCTTCGTTCAAGACACCATTGTCCGGTCTTACGCCCGCGTGGACCCCGGCTACGTCGGTGCGCCCGCAGAAGCCATTATTCAACGCGCCGACCTACAACGTGACCAAACACAAACGTCGCACCAGTAAACCGTCACAGATTCGCGGCCATGACAAATATGCGGAATTCGCAGCGGGTAAGGATCGGATAAACACGCTTGCCGGCAAAGTCGAGAGCGTTGCCATCGACGTGCCGCTCGGTCGCGATCAAAACTGGGCCTTCAAATATTTCGACCCGGACGTGGTGCAGTACCCGAACCGGCCGTTGCAGCGGCACTTCGAAGAGACATATCGCGACGCCTACTTTGTCGCAGCGGCCGAGGCCTATGATGAAACTTTCGACGAGACGTTCAGCGACATTCTGCAAATTGTCGCCGACGAGGTGTATGGGCAGTATGTCGATCCTGAACGCTACGGCCGCGATCATGCTCAAGCTCGTGACGAGGCCTTCGACTACTGGCGTGAGCGCTCCTGGAACAAGACCTATAACGATGTCTACGCGCAAGTGCACCGGGCAGCCAGGCAGCATGCCTATGATAATCCCGACACGGACGCCGGCTCCTATCGCAGCAAACATCAGGCAGGCACCGCCCTGGCACACCGGCGCGCCGGTTTTGAGCAGGGATACAAGGACCTGATCGCCGACGCAGGCAAAAGCCAGCGCCGCAACGGCTTCAACGACCGCGCTGCGTTCTTTCGCGACCATCCGGATTTCAAGGACATCGAGATCCGTTTACAAGAAAACAACCGCGACGGGTATTTCGGTATCGGCGAGACTTTCTCCGCCTCGGTATCGCTGCGCAACTATGGCCTTGCCTCACAGGCAGCCGGCAGCCTCGGTGTGACGATGCGTATTGTCTCCGGGCCAGCGAATCCGATCGCGGCAGGCAGCACCGTCCACGACGTGCCAGGGCAGTCCGTCACGCGGATCGACAACGTCGTCAGCGCCCGTGTCGACCATCAGGCGCGGCCGCACGACCGGTTCGTCGCAGTGGTCACGGTGCACTATTACAACACTATTCTCGCCGAAGAACGGTTCGAACGGACCGTGCGGTATCCAATGACAGTCGACAGGCTGCAAATTCCCCAGCGGGTCTATACAAACACCGACGACAACACCATCCACGGGCGCATCGTCAACAATTCAAAAGGCAGTCCGCCGGGCCCAATCGAACTGCACCTGTTCGTCGACGGCAAAAAAGCCGGTGCGCCAATTACGATTCGCCCCCTGCACAGTGGTAAGTCTACAGAGTTCGCAATTCCGTTCGTACCGATGCCGACCCAGTTTCTGTCGCACCTCGACCTCTCCGTGCGCGCCGTTTCGGGTGGCATCGTTCAGGCCCGCAGCAATTCGAGGCGGACCTTTGCCAGCCGCCGCTCCGCAGGGACCGGTACAGTACTCATTACGGTACATGACCTGGCCATGCTCAAACTCAAACCAGTGGTCGACGCCCTCACCGGCGCCGGCGCGCAGGTCGATCTGTTCGAACGCCGTTACGACGGCGCCATCGACATTCAGGCCCTGAGCCGCCACCGCTTTGCGATCGTCGGCGGTGACATCGATCTGGCGACACGCGATGCTATTGGAAATATTCTGGCTGCCGGCGGCGATGTACTGATCGCCGGCTCGCTGCAAACTGATCCGGCGGCGATGGAGCTGCTCGATGACCGCGGCGTGGCCATCAAAGGTACGACCAACGGCGGCACACTGGCGACCAAGCACTTCCTCGAAGACGCCCTTGTGTCAACCGGATTCGGGCAGTTGCCCAAGTTCCGATTGCCCAAACGCTCGAAATCCCGTGTATTCTACAAATTACTGACCGGCCCCGATCGGATACTGTTCGCCGGCAGACCGACTGTCGGCTTTCGCTGTATTGACGTCAAGACCGGCGGTTCGCTCACTGTGCTCGGCTTTGGCATCGACAAACTCAAGACGGAGTCTGCCACAACACTTCTGGTTCGGTCGTATCTGATGTCGAGGCCGGTGCCTGAACTGGCCGAGCGGTGCCTGACCGGAAAAGGGACGAGACACGCGGAGCAGGTTGTACTCGCGGCAATAATCAGCGAAGAAATCCAGTGCGACAATGCCGTGAGAGGCAAACTCTACAATTCGAAATACAACGACGTGACGGCGACAGATCTGTACGCTTTTCAAGCGAGCGTGCTGGACCGCGCCGACCTGCCCCGATACCCGCAACTCGTGGCGCTGGCACCGGTCTTCAGCAAGCGCATCGACAGCCGCAACAGCCGCAAGCTGATCAAGCCGCTGATGACCGAGTACAGGCGTTTGAAATGATGGCCAATGCCTCTTGTAGCCAGTTGAATCGGACATGTGCATGGTTAGATTATGGCCAGCGCCGGTAGGCATGTGCGCCAGCGAACACACCAAACCATAGGGGAACCACGCCATGACAACACGCAACCTGCTCACCATCGTATTCTGTTCAGTCGCAATTTCCTGGAACGTCACGGCATCCGATGAAGTCGGCAGCGGCATGATGGAAAAGGGGGCACACGGCGTGGTGAACATCGGTACTTGCTGGATTGAATTGCCGATGCAGGTGTGCAAAGGCTACGACCGCGGCATCAACTCCATGGAGAATCCGGCATTCTCACGCAGCGTAGGCACAATTGTTGGTGTCTTTCGCGGCATCTCGCACGGCGTCGGTCGCGCCGGTGTCGGTATATATCAGTTGGGCGGCTTCTGGACCGCCAGCCCGCATGACAACCATGGAATCGGGACGCATTTCGATGGCGAATATGCCTATCAGCAGGGAGAAGACGAAGGCCTGTCATTAGATAACACGGTCAACGCCATGGGGGCCAAGGCGGAACGCGGTATTTTCAATATCGTGGCCTGTCCGGCCGCTATCCCGAACGAGATACACGGCACCGGCAACCCGTCCAACAGCCTGATCCGCGGCGGCTGGTTCACCCTCAGCCGGTTGTGGAGCGGCATTTACGAACTCGGCACCTTTGTGTTGCCGAACGAACGCTACACGTACGGCCATAGCTTCGGCGATCACACCCCCTTAGGCAACTGAGCAGTGCCCGGCTGTCACCACGCGTAGCCGGTCACACCGGTTGGTATCGATCGCAAATATCCGTGTACGCCTGTAGCTCACGTTGCACGTCTTCGCCACTCCACCCGAGCAGTGGTGCAATGATTTTCGCCACTGCCTCAGCAGCCTGCCGGCCTTGATCCGCTTCTGTATAGTAAAGCCGCGATCGGCGGCGCATCAAATCATCGAGCGACAGCGCGTATTCGTCGGTGACCGCGTATTCGAATGCCGCCGGCGGCAGCTCCAACGCGCCGATCGTCGAAACCGGCGCCCCGTTCGCCGCAATTCCCGCCACTACCGCATCGGCGTTCGCGCCATAGGTGTACACCAGTGTCCGCGCCGTCCGGTGTGATAGATTGCGTGACTGCACGAGGGTATCTGCCTTCGACTCGAGTTGCGCCCGGTCCGCGATACCGCGACCGCCCGGCAGCGGCCGGTCCCGGTACGAACCGAGCTCGCGATTGGCCGCCAGCCCATTTGCCTGCAGCAGATCGTTCGCCATGACTCGCCAGGTCGTCAGCTTGCCACCGCCAATCGCATGGACGTTCTGCGCAAGTTCAAATACCCGGTGTTCGCGCGAGATCTGGCTGGTTTTGCCACCGCCGCCGAGCAACGGCCGCAGCCCGGCGTACGCCGAGTGCACGTCCTGCGGTGTGACCTGTGCATCCGGAAAGTAGTGGGCCAGAGCGCTCAGCAAATACTCCACCTCGGCCACCGTGACCGCGAGCTCCGCTCCGGTACCGGCATGATCCGTATCCGTCGTGCCGACCAGGACATTAGTCTCTGTGGGGATCGCGAACATGACACGACCGTCATCCGGATGCGTCATCACGACCGCCGCGTCGAGTTGCAGTTTGTCGCTGGGCACATGGACATGGACCCCCTTCGTCGGCCGCATCGCCGGGCCACTGCCGCCACCAAAGAGCGCCGCTGTGTCACCGAGCCATGGGCCTGTGGCGATGGCAATGTGCCGCGCGTGGAGTTCGCTGCGCCCGCCGTCGAGCAGATTGCGAACTCCGCATACCCACTCCTCACCATCCCGACAGGCATCGACGAGCTCGATGCGGTTGAGCACGTTGGCGCCAAGCGCCGCAGCATCGATGATTATTTCCAGGCATAACCGAGCGTCGTCCGTCTGTGCATCATAATACTCGTAAGCGCCGCACAGACCGTCGGTACGCAACTGCGGCAGCCGCTCGTGCAGGATCGACGGTGACAAACGGCAGTGACGCTTGATCGACTGGAACCCGGCCATGATGTCATAAATCCACAGACCAAGGCCGAGCTTGGTCATGCCGGGTTTGTCACCGTGATAGCGCGGAAAAACAAACGGCAGCGGCCGCGCCAGATGCGGTGCCATGCGCATACCAGCCATGCGTTCCCGCACGGATTCAAAAACCAGGCCAAACTGCATCTGCTCAAGGTAGCGCAGACCGCCATGCAGCAGCTTCGTGCTGCGGCTGCTGGTGCCGGCTGCGAAGTCGCTGCGCTCGACCAGCACAGTCTTGTGTCCCAGCCACGCTGCTTGCCGGGCAATGCCGGCGCCGGTCACGCCGCCCCCGATGACCAGCAAATCACAGTGCTGTTGCTGCATACGAACGATGCGTTGACAGCGAGACTCAGGCGAGGCGGGTGGTATAGTTGGGCGGGTCAATATTTGAAATCGTTTTCTGCCTCAGCCAACGGTGGCAAGGCAGCATCCCGGTCTGACAAGGTCGGCGACTCGCACGGCCACTCGATGGCAAGCGTTTCGTCGGCAAAAGAAATACCGCGTTCTTTATCCGGATCGTAAGAGGTATCGACTTTGTATTCGATCTCCGCAGTGTCACTGAGAACGCAGAACCCATGGGCGAAACCAGCCGGAATATAAAGCTGACGCTTGTTCGCCGCCGACAGGATGACACTGGTGTGCTGCCCATAGCTGGGCGACCCCAGGCGGATGTCGACGGCTACGTCCCAGACCTCACCGGCAACAACGCGCACCAGCTTCACCTGCCCGGGCTTCAGCTGGTAATGCAGGCCGCGAACCGTGCCGGCGACCGAACGCGAATGGTTGTCCTGGACAAAGCCCGTCGTCATCCCGTGCTCGGCGTAGCGTTGGTAGTTGTAAGACTCGAAGAAAAAGCCACGGCTATCCTCGAACACCTGGGGCTCGATCAACAGCACATCCGGGAGTTCGGTCGGCAGAACATTCATTGGACATCGTCCCGCAGCGCCTTCAAGGCCTGCTCGTAAACCGCATTGCCATCCAGCGAATTTCGCTGCAGAAAGCTGCCGTCCGTGAAGTTGTTCCAGCTGCGGATGACCAGCCGTCGCGGCAGCAGTTGTCGGGCAGCCCGGATTGCCGTAGCGATTGTGCGGCCATTCTCCCGCGAGACCCGCCATTCATCCGCCGTTGATACGGCTCCCGCTGTGACTCGAATGTCAGTACGCTCGGCATTCAGTTCTCCAGGTCCGAAGCCCGGCGGCTGCTCCCAGATCTGGTATTCAAATTGCAGCCCAAGGTGTCTCGCATCCGGAAACGCCTCGGCGCGCCGCAACACGACCACCGGCGTACCGTCAATCGCAACGTAGTTCGGGTACTTGTGCAGTTCCAGAGTCATGCAAAACTCGAGAAACGCCTCCAGCTGCGCGGACTGCAGATGCTTCAGGTCTACCACAAGGACGACCGAAAGCTGCGGCGCCCGGCGCTCGGCTTCCTGGATAAAAACGGGAATCCGTGCTGCCATTTCGTTATTCTCGAGTAACCACCCCGCCTCGACAATAATCTGTATCTCATTTATACCAAGGCGTTTGAGGGATCGCAAATCGGACTGCATTCGTGAACGACCCCAGCCGCCGAAATTCGGATGCGGCGCCGCCAGCGAGCGCGTCAACGCCGGGCCATATGGATGGTATTCGACCGCGTAGATCGTCGGTTCCGCATGGCCGATCCTCCACTGCCCGGCAGTTGCCCGCGAACGGGTGGTCTGGCAACCGCCGACAATAAATACGGCCAACAGAATCAAGCAGTGTCGGAACACTACGTGCCATCCTTACGTTCATCGTAGTCGCTGCAACTGTCCATCGGTTCAATGACGCGGTTGTGCAGCATACATCGTATGGCGAACGGGTGCTCGGCGTAGCTCACACAATCGCGGCAGAAACCGATTTTGCCGCTGTCATCGATCACCTGGACCGGCACCGCCTTCTCGGTGCCTAGGAAAGCGCTCAGCCCGGCGGGGTCGGAGGTATGCGAAGAATCCGTATCGTCCAATGCCCCATTGCAGTCAGAGCAGGCAGCTACCTCATCGGTTTTGGTCCAGCCGTCCATGATCGCTTCGAGTTTGACGAACGCCTCAGCGCCGCAATGCGGGCATGTGATCTTTTGGCCTTGGGCGTACGACATTGGGTAATATAACGGCCCATCGCCAGCAAAACAGCCCACCACAAATCCGTGCAATAAGCTCTTTTAACACCGGCCAGCCCGTATTATGATCAGCGCGTATTATAGTCTTGGGGCGGAAGTACTTGTGACTTTTAAAGGACGGTGGCAGATCACTGGTCGTCGAGGGGGATCCACTCGATCGTACCGGATTTCTTCAACAGAAGCTCGACCTTTTTCTCGGTCTCCTCGAGCCTGCCAGCGCAATACTTCGCCAGACGCGTGCCGTCTTCAAAATACTTCATGCAATCCTCGAGGCTGAGCTGGCCGCTCTCCATCTTCTCGACGATCGCCTCAAGCTGCTCAAGGGCAGTCTCGAAAGTGAGCTCGCCGTCCGCTGGGGGGGCAGCAGCAGGTTCCTCGACACCGGCGGCCGGACCCGAGCTTTCCCCCGCGTCTGTCTCCGCCTCCTGCTCGCCGTGGTCGTTGTTTTCGAACAATTCGAATTCGTCTTCGGATGACATGATGCTATCAGCCTTTGAGTTCTTCAGTTGTCGGGTTGTACCATATCGACTTTCAGAGGGATTTCACCATCGGCCAGCAAACCACGGACTGCAGCTCCGGGCTGGACGTCATCAGGCTGCCGTACGGCCCGGCCGCTGGATTTGTCGATCAATATGGCATAGCCGCGAGACAATACGCCACGAGGATTCAATGCCTCCAACTGAACCCTGAGTCGCTCGACTCGGTGCGTGGCAGCGACGACCCGGCTTTCGAGTTGGCGTTCAAGCCGCACCGCCAGCTCGTCGACCCGTTGCTGATGGCGCCGTACCAGGTTCATGGGTTCGCGAAAGACATAGTGCCCCGCCAGGCGCTGCACCCGGTTACGCAGGTGCGACAGCCGCAGGTTCAGGCTATTGGTCATAGTGCGATGGGCAGTAGACAGTCGCCCCAGCAGCTCTGTCTTCCTGCCAACCACCAGCTCGGCAGCAGCAGAAGGCGTCGGCACACGCAGGTCGGCAACGAAGTCGCAGATCGTGAAATCAACCTCATGCCCGACGGCACTGATCACTGGAATCCCGGATTCAGCGACGGCGCGAGCAACCCGTTCTTCATTAAACGCCCAAAGATCCTCCAAGCTGCCGCCACCACGGGTGACAACGATGACATCGCAGGCTCGGTTCCGCCCAAAAAACTCGATGCCCGCGGCAATCTCCGCGGCAGCCCCCTCGCCTTGCACAGCGGCAGGATAAACGCGCACATGCATACTGGAGAAGCGCCGGTCAATAATATTCAGGAAGTCGCGCAGCGCGGCGCCGTCCGGCGAAGTGACAACACCGACACAAGCGGGCAGCATCGGCAGCGGTTGCTTGTGAGCCTCGTCAAACAGCCCTTCGACCTGGAGCTTACGCTTCAGTTCCTCAAATTTCACCTGCAGCGCACCAAGCCCTTTGGGGCGCATCTCGCGGATGGTCAACTGATAGGTGCCGCGCGGTTCGTACACCGTAAGCCGCCCGTAGACCTCGATCTCCATGCCCTCACTCACCTTCAGGTGGCGGGCAGCGCCGGCGCCGGAAAAGAAAACCGCGCTGATTTGGGAAACTGAGTCCTTGAGTGTCAGATAGACATGTCCGGAGCGGTGAATGGTCAGATTACTGACTTCGCCGGTGAGCCAGATCGGCTGAAAGCTCTGCTCGATCGTCGTGCGGACGGCGGCAGTGATTTCTGACACGGACCAGATCCGCTGATTCGATTTACCAAGATTGGCCATGTCGTGGAGATGCGGCTCCTTTAGCTGCTCATAGTGTTTGAACGTTAGTCGCCCGATAGAAATACAAGAATTGCCCTTCACGGTTGTAATCGAGTATTTCCTCAAGCATAGTATAAGCCCGATTTTAGGTCTCTGCCGTGACGGGTGCCAGCAAATCTGCGTTTTTTACGCATTCCGTTCGATTTCGTCGAGATTAAGCGATATGCAATGCTTGAGTACGGATGCTCAGGCTGACCTATGTGAGGAACTAACATGGCAAAGTCCACAAAAAAGAAATCTGCCGCGGCAAAACGCCCGGCTACAAAGTCCAAGGCTGCCAGCAAAAAACCTACAGCTAAGAAAGCCGTAGCAAAAAAAGCGTCCCCAAAAAAACCGATGAAGAAAGCCACGAAAAAGACCCCAGCAAAAAAGACACCGGCACAGAAAGCAGCAAAGAAGGCATCCGCGAAGAAGCCGGTAAAGAAGGCATCCGCGAAGAAGCCGGCAAAGAAGGCATCCGCGAAGAAGCCGGCAAAGAAGGCATCCGCGAAAAAGCCGGCAAAGAAGGCATCCGCGAAGAAGCCGGTAAAGAAGGTATCCGCGAAAAAGCCGGCAAAGAAGGTATCCGCGAAGAAGCCGCCGGCAAAGAAAAAAACCGCCGCAGAGAAGGCGCCAGCCCGCAGGCTGTTGGCGAGTAGGAACCGTGTCCGTCAACGCCCGGTCAGGCCCGGCAATGGTCAGCCAAATTTTCGCGGCAAGAAGAGGAAGTACTACGAGATGCTCGTGACGTTACGCGATCAGCTTGTCGACGAAGTACGGACCCTCTCAGCCCAATCGCTGACCAGCAACAAGCAGGCCGGCGAAGAACTGGCGGACATTGGCAGCGACAGCTTCCTGCGGGAGATGGGGCTGGGCGTCATGTCTGATGAAGGTCATCGCATTCAACTGATCCGCGAGGCTATCGAGCGGCTGCACGGCAGGGGTTTCGGCGTCTGCCTGGACTGTGGTCAGGACATTCAGGAAGCCCGTCTCGAGGCCATTCCGTATGCCAAGCTTTGCGTCCAGTGCAAGACTCGTCGCGAGACAGCCCGTGCCGAAGGTATCGATCTGGATGCGGAGCTCGAGCTCACCGAATAGCAGCGATCATCACATGCCAGATCCCGGTAACTCGACACCCGCACGCCCTTCCGCGTGGTGCCAGGTTTGGCGCCTGCCAGCAGCCACAGTCGTCGCTCTGACGTTTGTCGATCAGCTCACCAAGTACGCCATCGTTGTCTCGGAAACGCTGGCACGACAAGAAATCGTCCAAGTCATTCCGGGCTTCTTCCGCATTGTCCACGTCCGCAACCCCGGAGCGGTCTGGGGCATCTTCTCGAACCAAACCCAGGTTCTGTCGGTCATTTCCCTTGTTGTCTTCGTAGCGATACTGGCAATGTTTCCGCGATTCGTCAACGGCTTCATCGAGCGCGGTATCGCCATGAGCCTGATACTGAGCGGCATCCTGGGAAACCTGATCGACCGCATACTGCGGGGCAGTGTTGTGGATTTTCTCAGCTTCTATTATAAACGCTGGGAATGGCCCTCGTTCAACGTCGCGGACAGTTGCATCTGCATCGGCGTCGGCATCTATCTGATCTCGTGCTGGACTCGCAACGAGGGCAAAGTTGCAGACGATCAGCAGGCACCGGCAACCGGCAGTTGATAGTCATGCCTGAGATCATCGCGATCCTGGGGCCCACGGCGTCCGGCAAATCCGCAGTAGCCTTGGAACTGGCGCGGCGAGTGAATGGCGAAATTGTCTCCTGCGATTCGATGCAGGTTTATCGCGGCCTCGATATCGGCACGGCCAAACCATCTGCAGCCGAGCAAGACGGAGTTCCGCATCATCTCATTGACTGTTGCGATATCAGTGAAGCCTTCGGTGTCTGCGACTTTATCGAGCGCGCTGGAGCAACTTTCGACGCCATCCACGCCCGGGGCGGGCAACCGATTCTCTGTGGCGGCACCGGTCTCTACGCCCGCGCGTTGATTTACGGCTATAACATTCCGTCGTCCGACGCGAGCGTTCGCGCAGCAGTCCAGGCATTCTATGATGAGGCGGGCGAGGCACCACTGCTGGCGGAGCTGGCAGCGGCGGATGCAGAGGCACCGGACCGTGTCCGCGGCAATCCCCGCCGCCTGATCCGAGCCGTCGAGACACTCCGCATAACCGGTGAAGTCGCCCGCAAGACAAACCGCCTTCCGGTCCTGCCGGTCAGTGAATGGACGCTGCTGCCGACACCGGAAATTAATCGCGAGCGAATCCACCAGCGTACGCTCGAGATGCTCGATTCAGGCTGGATCGAGGAGGCTGAGCAACTGATCGAGCGCGGACTTTTCGACACGCCGACGGCGTGCCAAGCACTTGGATACCGGCAGATTGCCGCTTACTTATGTGGTGACATCAGTAGCCTCGCGGAATTGGCGGAGTTGATCGCGACCGCGACCTGCCAATACGCCAAACGACAACGTACCTGGTTTCGCAATCAGCACCCTGGCGCCACACCGATAGTCTCGGACCAGCCGATTGATCCGGCGGCGATATGCGTCGAAATTATCCGAGCACAGTCACATGACAAATGACCGAAACATCCTGAGCATACACTGGCTATACCTGTGCTGCGCGGCAACCGTATTGCTGGCCGGCGGTTGCGGCGACCGGCAGGCACCGAAGTACGAGCGCCTGAACAAGCGGATCGTTGCCGATCTTTTCGAGGCCGTCGAGCAGCGGGACCATGAACTGGCACTGCGCAAGATCGAACGGCTGGCAACCATGCAACCGGATATCGAACTCACCTACTACCTGGAGCGCGAGCTGCAGAACGATCGATCTCTGATAGCCGTCAACGATCTGTTGCGCCACGGAAAACTTGAGGACGCCCACGCCGCCCTGAAAACAGCAATCCGTGACACCGGCGAGAGCGACCGGCTGGTTGCCGCCCTGGCACAACTCGACGGTCTCCTGGCAATCAGCAATTACCGGGCAGCCATGCCCTACGACGACCCGATGACCGCAGCCCGAGCCGTTGCCGATCTGCCACCGCGACGCCTTTTCGAGCACCAGAGCTACAACGCCTGGCAAAAAGCACAGACTAAACATGTGGCCGCGCTCGTCCAGCGTAAACGTCTCCGCTTGCAGCAGGAGCTGCTGGCCGAGATCGATCTGGCTCTGTGCCGTGACAGCACCCGCGTACCGACACCGCTCGCCCAGTATGCCGCCGTCGCGATCGACCCGGCACCTATCGAACTGTGGCGCCAATCACGCAACGGTTCGCTGCCGATCTCCGCAACGATGGCAATTGAGGACAACCGCTGGGCCGACCTTCTGCTGTACAACCTCTACATGTCCGGCAGCAACGCACAGCGGAAGAAGATCCAGGCAACAATCGCAGACCGGGCACCGGTGACCTACTGCGGCATGCAGCTCGAGGTACACGCCGCGTTTGCCGAGCAGTCGTACACGGAGGGGTTCCGCCTTTTGAAACGTCTGTTGACCGAGATTCCAAAACTGGACACAGCACCAATACTGCACACGTTAAGAGAAATCCGCTTCGCCGACCAATCGCCGGTTCTGAACTTTACGGATGTGTTGTGGCACATCTATCGTGTCGACAAATGAAGACATTGACTATGCGAGCTTTCCTGCTGCTCTTGGCAACGATCACTTTCGCCCCCGGCCAGTCGATCACCATTGACGACGACACACCCCTGCCGCCGCGCCTGGCACCAATCGAGGACATCAATGCGCCAACGTCACAGACACCGAGCCTGCAGAAATTGCTGGGATTCCTGCCGGAGGTCCTGGTAACCTACGATGGCGTTACGCATCTTACCCGCGTCCAGGTCGCGGAGGAATTGGGCGTCGGTTTGAATTTTGCACTGCAACAGGGCCGTCGATTCAACGAAGACGACTTGCGTGAGATCGTTCGACGCAGCGTCCAGTCGACGCTCGGGCGAACGGTGTTGCTCGACGTCGCCGGCCGCCACGGATTCAAACCGGACGCGGACCTGGCACGTGCCAAACTGGCGGAACAAGGAGGCAACGACCTGCTTGGCGCCATGCAGCCGTACGGCGTCTCGAAGGAAAAAGTGGTCACGCGCATCAGTGAGCAACTGGCGATCGATCACTGGGTCGATGCCCGCGTGCGCGGCCAGTTGCGGGTTGAGATGCAGGAAGTTCAGAACTTTTACGAAAAAAACAAGGCACACTTCAAACAGCCGGAACAACGCCACATTTCACACATCATGCTGGCGATCGATCCCGGGGCCAGCCCGGAAACCGCAGACGAACGCCGCAGCCAGTTAAAAACGGTGCGGAAGCGTGTCAGTGCCGGTGCGGACTTTGCAGAAGTGGCTCGCGAAATCAGCGAGTGCCCGGTGAGCAAGTCGAAGGGTGGCGACCTCGGCCTGATCACCAGCGGCACGATGAATGAGGCATTTGAGCGCGCTGCCTTCGCTCTGGAGCCGGGGGTAGTCAGTGATATAGTCGTCACCGAAATCGGCCTGCATCTAATCAAGATACACGAGGTCAAAGGGGGAGGACCGGTCGAACTCGAAGGCGTCCGCAAACAGGTCGAGGAATTGATCATGAATCAGAAGGTAAACATTGCGGTGCAGAAAATTGTCGAGCACGAACTGCAGGCGCACAATGTCGAATACCTCTTCTGAAAATCCTTGAGTATCGCGGAATGGACAACTATTGTGAGTTTCAGGCGTCGAACCCGATGCATATAGCGGGCAAGGTTCAGACCACCTGCTTTTTTTCAACACAACAGGCGGCAATCATGAGTGACAGCGACAAAAAAAGCGACGAATTCCGTTCGGAGATTCAGTCGATGTTTCGCAATCTCAACGCCGGAAATATCTTCTCGACATTCGGCCAGACCGAGGCGCAGGGTGAACCGGAAGAACCGGACTTCGACGAGGACAACGAGTTCCTGCAGCGTATCCGCGAGTTCAACCTGCGCCCGCGCGAGGTCCGGGATTATCTCGACCGCTTCGTCATCAAACAGCAGGAAGCCAAGAAAGTGCTGTCGGTCGCGATCTGCGACCACTACAACCACGTGCGCGAATGCCTGGCAAAGCCAAACCACGAGGAGGAGGAGTACACCAAGCAGAACATCCTCCTGCTCGGGCCCACCGGTGTCGGCAAGACGTACCTCATGCGTTGCATTGCCAAGCTGATCGGCGTGCCGTTCGTCAAGGCGGACGCCACGAAATTCTCCGAGACCGGTTACGTCGGTCATGACGTCGATGACATTGTCCGCGACCTGATCCGCGTCGCGGACAATGACCTGGAGCTGGCGCAATACGGCATTGTCTATGTCGACGAGATCGACAAAATCGCGACAAAAAAATCCGGCGGCAACCGTGACGTCTCCGGTCGCGGCGTGCAGATCAACCTGCTCAAGCTCATGGAGGATACCGAAGTCAGCATCCAGAGCCAGACCGACCTCGCCGGACAGATGGAAGCGATGATGGAGATGATGCACGGCGGCAACAAAAAGAAACGAACGATCAACACGCGCCACATCCTGTTCATCGTCAGCGGCGCCTTCGACGGCCTGGCGGAACAGGTCAAGAAGCGGGTCCAGGGCGGCCAGATCGGATTTGGCCACACACAGCAGGAGCTCGACGATACGGCCTACCTCAAAGAGGTACACTCGAAGGACTTGATCGACTACGGCTTCGAACCGGAGTTTGTCGGACGTCTACCGGTACGCGAAGTCTGCGAACCGTTGTCGGCGGACGATCTCGAAGCAGTGCTGTTGCGGTCGGAAGGCAGTATCCTGTCCCAGTACCGCAGTGATTTCACCGGGTACGGCATCGACTTCGCGATGGCGCCGGAGGCGATTACGCGGATTGCCGAGCTCGCCAGCAAAGAGGACACCGGCGCCCGCGGGTTGATGACCATCCTCGAACGCCTGTTCCGCGACTACAAATTCGAACTGCCATCGACCCCGATCCAGCTTTTCGAAATCTCCGCCGAGACGATCGACGACCCGACAACATCGCTGCGCGAACTGCTGCACGGCAACCAGGACGCACAGCGCAAGGTCCTGCGCGATGAGGTCGATGCATTCGCCGCGAGATTCAAAGACGAGGTAGGCCTCGAACTCGAATTCGAAGAGGCAGCCATCGACAAGCTGGTCGACTTGAGCATCGAAACCGACAAGACCATGCGGGCGATCTGCTTCGAGAAGTTCCACGACTTCAAATACGGCCTGCCGCTGATCGCCAAATCCAGTGACACCAAAAAATTTGTGATCGCTGTCGCCGTTATCGACAACCCGGACGAGGAACTGTCGCGTTGGGTCGTCGAAAGCTTCAAAAACCGCGACGCGGAATCGGCCGACGCCGAGCCGGAATAAAATGCTGCGAATCCCGCCGGCTCACCCGGCGCGCTGGATGGCACGGCGGCGGTAGAGAAACTCGAACAGATTGCCTTCGTGCGGCTGATCCCACTCGACACGGTTCGTAGGAATACTCCCGATATTGAGCCGGTCGATCTGCGCACAGTTGACCAGCGCTTCGATCAGCGACGGGTCTTCCGTGATCGCAGAAACCGCCAGAGACGGGCCGATTTCCTGCAGCACACTTTCGCGGCGCGATTCGACGACCGCAACGTACGGGAAAAGGAATTCACGGTTGCTCAAGGGATGCGTGAAGTCGTCACAACGCACGACTGTCGGTCGCAGGAAAACGCTGCCGTCCAGCTCGCAACGTCGCGGCGATTCGCCGGCAGTCAACTCCACCGCGCCCGGCACCTTCAGGCCATCCTCGATCTGGGCATCGATGTAGTCCGCCATCAGCGGATTGGCGAAGGCCGAAAGCTGCGCCTGCGGATCGTCCAACTGCCGCGGCGCAATCGCCCTCAGCCGCGTCGCCAAGGCTTGCGCCAGCTCGTCGGCTGGCCCCAGGCAGACGATGGTCGATGCATTGATGCAACTGCGGCCGCCATTGGCACACACCGAATCGACCAGGACATCGATGAATTCGCAATAGCTCGAAAGTTCCCGATTATCAATGATCACTTTGCTGTGGCCCGGACCGTGAATATTGACATGCGGACGGTGGGCATAACGTTCGGCAACCGCGCGATCGCCGAAAACGATGGCCGCACCGCAGTTCTGCACGATGTCGTCGGCACCGGCGTGTGACGTCGGGTAATAGGAGAAAGCTTCGGCCGGGCAGCCGGCAGCGATCAGCGCCTGGATAATGCGCCACGGCGTCCACGGCTCCTCACTGCCCGGTTTGATGACGATCGGAATCTTCATGGCGACAGCCGGAATCCACAGGGAGTTGACTCCCGGCGAGTTGCTCGGCAGCACGACACCGAGGGCGTCGGCGACCGGACAGTAGCACACGTTCGTGCCGTGCACCGTTGCCAGCCCGGCGTCGAAGATATCGGCCGGCAGACCGCGGGTGAGCCCGGCAAGGATTTCCGGCATCTGCCGCAGGACCTCACAGATCTTGCCCATATTGGCACGACAAAGTGAATGTGGCAGGCCGCTGGTGGCGGACAGCACGGCGATGTAGTCGTCGACCGACTGGGACTCGTTGCCCAGCGGCAGGTCGGCCGATTCGAACAGGTCGGCGGCGCGCCCGCAAACATCGAGAAGGTCGTTGTGGGGCACTGCCTGCAACGCCCGGCGCGCTGTCTCGACCCGTTGCAGGTCGCGCCGGATCAGGCCCGGATTAGCCTGACTGGTGACAGCGACGACCGTTTCGTTGCGATGATCGCAAACGTCCTGGCGGTCGAGGCTATCGTAGACTTCACCGAGGCGGAGTATTGGAATGTGTCGCACGGACTGCTCCCGGACGCGTGCGCTGAACGCACTGTCGACATGAATCCCTGGTACTTTGCGAAACTACGGTGAGGCGGCACAGCCCTGAAACGCCTCCCCGGCAAGCGGGTCGGCAAAAAAAGGGCAGTTTGTATTTTTCCGGCTGCGCAAAAACGCCACAACTCTTTGAACTCCAATCACAACACCACGTCATGGGATGGCACTTAATCGAAAAATAGAGAACATCAGTACACACCCTCGACGATCTTTTTCCGGGCACTCTCAAAGGGACGCACTTCGCCGACACCGTCCCAGGGGAATGCGTCACACGGGGCGCGACGCATCGCTTCGTCGCGTTCGAGAAAGCGCGGCAGGAAAAACTCGCGTGTCAGCGTCGTCAACTCGACGCGTCCCCACTCGCCACTATCGACGGACTGGGCGGTGTCATCCGGCTTGACGACACGCAGGACGGCGCGCGGCTGCGGCGCGTAGTAGGTGACGCTGTAGTTGTCCTCAGGTTGCAACGGAACGCTGCAGGCGAGCCCCATCAGCGTGTTGCCGTAGGTCGGCACGAACTGTACCCGCTGCTCCAGCACTTCCTCGACAAGAAACCGAACCATCTGCGGTGTCATCGTCGTGCCGCCGCAAAACACCCCCTTGATACCTCGATCGGCAGGCGATACACGTTCTCCAATGGCTTCCAGCAAAAGCGGCGTGGTAAACAGGCATTCGATATCGCGGGCCTTGAGAATCGTAACCGCCTGATCGACAACATGCGCCTTGTACGCCCGCGCCTGATCGGATTGGCCGGTGCTGATCAACCGCTTCACCCAGCGCGGGTCGAGATCGACGAAGTAACAACTGCCGCCGCGGATATTAGCGAGGTGCTCGATGCCGAGCCGCAGCCGGCGCGGGCCGCTCGGCCCGACCATCAGCCAGTTGCTGTTCTTTGGAAAGTGCTCGTCGCTCAGCGTGGTCGAGAACTCGGTGTAATCGAGCAGGTGATCCTCCCAGCTCAGCCGCTGCTTCGGCATGCCGGTAGTACCGCCGGTTTCAAAGACGCAGAACGGCTTGCCACCGTAAGCAGCCGGGATCAAACGTTCGTGCGGCAGATCGCGCAGGACACTGTCGTCGAAGTTGGGAAACATGCCGATCAGATCGTCAAGGGTCTGAATCTGCGCAATCGGATCGACACCCGCCTCGCGAGCCCAATCGATCCAGTACGGTGTGCCGGTGTCTGGAGAAAAATGCCACGCCACCATCTCGCTAATATGCGCGTCGAGAGCGACACAGGCCGACTGTATGACAGCCTGGTCAGCCATCAGCTTCGCTTGCTCGGAAAGAATTGATCGACAGTGTCGGCATCGGGCGGGCGGGTGAAAAGCGAGACGATAAACATCGTCAGGGCGCATACTGCAAAGATGGCTGCAACAGGCATGATGCCGTCGTGGGCGTCGCCAAAGGTATTTTCGAACAGCAAATACTCACCGCCGTAACCGGACTTTGCGAACAGAACAAGCCATGTCGCTGCAGCCGCAATCACTGCAGAGATGGCACCGGCGCGTGTCGCCCGCCGCCAATAGATCGCCGCAATGACGAGCGGAAAAAGGCCGCCGAAACCGCTGAAACACCAGACACCCATTTCGAAAATCCCCTTGTTCCAGACCAGCGACAGCAGGTACGTCACGACGACTATGGCCAGAACGAACGACCGGCCAGTCATCAGCTTCCTGCGGTCGGACCATTCCGCATCACCTTTGAGGCGCATGGCGATGTCGTTGGTGAACATCGAGCCCATGCACATGAACTGGCTGTCCAGCGACGACATGATCGCCGCGAGAATGCCGGCAGTCAGCAGGCCGCTCAGCCAGGGTGTGTGCAGAAGTTGGCCGACCATCTTGCCGAGAATGGCGTTGGCGTTGCCGCCCGGCGCCTCGATGCCATTGCCAACCGCCCAGATGCCCATCAGAATGCACGGCACCCAGACGATCATGATACAGATCGGATGCGCGATCACGCTGAGCCGGAAAGTCTTCGCACTGCGCGCCGTCAACCAGTGCTGGAACAGGTGCGGAAACATACCAACAGACAGCGGCACGAACAGGTACGTGAAAAACTGCCACTTGCCGATCATGCCTTCACGGATCAGGTGTTTCGGGGAGGTATCCGCTACGGCCTGCGAGGCAGCGGACGCGCCGCCAAGAGCCTTGGCAATCAGGACGAACGCGATCACTCCGGTGATCATGAAGACGATAGTCTGGAACGTGTTGGCCCAGGCCGTGCTGCGGACACCGCCAAAAAAGACATAAGTCAGGACGACAACACAGATAACCAACCCGGTCAGCCACGGCGGGATTGCGCCCGCGTGCAGCATCACGCCTTCCCTGACCGGGTGCGGGATACCCGCAAACGCCTCGGGGAACATGCCGCCACTGAGGCCGCGGACAACAGCGCCGGCGCCAACAATACCGATGAGCAGGTACGGAATGATCAGCGCCACCAGAACCGGAAACAGCAGAAAACCCAATGTCGGCGATTGGAAGCGGTCGCGAAAAAACTGGCATTGGGTCACATACCCATATTTCTTGCCAATCGCCCACAACCGGATGCCAACGAGAAAGAACACGGCGGAATGGATCAGGCCCGACCACGATGCCATCAATCCATACACACCGATGCCGCTGGCATATGCTTTACCGGTCGAACCGACCAGCGCAAAGGCGGTCATTGTCGTGCCGAACAGGCTCATCAGCAGCATGAACGGCCCGATACTGCGGCTGGCAACGAAATAATCGGCACTGGTACCGCGAAAGAAATGCTGGCTCGCGAAACCGATGAAAAGCAGTAGAACCAGGTACCCGATGATGACGTAGAGTGCTACGACACTCATGAACTGCCCTCCACCGGTGCTGCGACATCGACGGCGACATGATCGCCGGTGTCATCAGTTGCGTCGGCCCAGGCTTCGATGTCGCTGGGCCAGGCGAACTTCACAGCCAGTGCCCAGACGACGCCGGCAAGAATCGAAAACAGCGTGTGGTACGCCAAGCCGATCGGCATGAAGCCAAAAACCAGATCGCCGTTTGCCCACAACCACCAGTCCTGGTGCAGAACGAACAGCGCAATCACCAGGATGCATACCAGTTTCTTCATCTCAATTCCCCACAGCGAAGAGGTGGCTCTGAGTCGCGATATACAACGTGTCGTTGGCAGCGACCGGACTGGCGTACAGCGGTGCGTAAAAATCGATCTCCGCCAGCTTCTTTTTCTTCTTGCCAGTCGCCAGCACGGTCAGGTAACCGTCCTCGTTGCCGATGAATACTTTACCATCGGCCACCAGCGGCGACGACCAGACGTTGCTGGCAGTGTCATGCACCCAATAGACCTTGCCGCTGCCGGCGTCGAGACAATGCAGGCGGCCGGTGTAATCGGCGGCGTACACCAGGCCATCGGCAATTGCCACCGTCGAGATCGAGCGGTGCAGGTCCGTGTACTGCCAGACAATCCCGGACTTCGAAATATCACCCGAACCAGAGGCGTCGATACAACTCAGCGCACCCACCCCCTGGCCATGCTCCGGGTCCTGTCCAGTGGCGATGTATACGCGTTGATTATAGATCACCGGCGTGGCAATGATTTCGCTCGGCCCTTTGCCGGCAGAGGCATACTTGACCGGTTTACCGTCCTCGCCGGTGCGGTATGCCGCCGGGTTGCAGTCGAAGCGCCAGGCCTCCGGCAGAATATCGAAGCCGTCTTCCTTCACCGGTTGCGGATCGAAGCCGTAGCAGAACCCGTCTCCGGCGCCGAAAACCACCAGCTGCCGGTCGCCAAACGAACCGTACGCAGGTGACGACCAGTTGCAGTGGAACAGGCGCTTGCTGATACCCGACGCCTCTTCGCCGATAAGTTTACCCGTATCCCTCTCCAGCACGATCAGGCAGGGCGCCTGCGGGGCGGGAATGTTGACATGCGACCAGTCCTGGCCATTGGACGTGGTCACGTACAGGCGATTGCCTGCAACCAGCACAGAACTGCTGGCTATGTTGTGGGGGAAAACACCAAGCTCACTGCGCATGTCAAATGCCCAGATGATATCGGCATCCTGTTCACCGACCGCCATCGCCGGTTTACCCGGCCCGGCCATGTATGACCCCTCGTCCTGGACACCCTGATTGCCGTTGGCCAGGCCTTCGACATCCATGCACACAACTTCACAACGATTGGTCACGACGTACACGCGGTTGCCGAATACCGCCGGCGAAGAGCAGATGCCCAGGTACTCCCAATCACTTACTTTACCGGCACCGAGCTTGGGCGTGGTCAACTGCCAGAGAAAGTCGCCGGTCTTCTCATCGATGCACATGACAACACCCCGGTCGCCCTTGTGCGTCGCCACCCGTGGCGACTCGTTGTTCGTGCCGAAGAATACGCGGCCATCGGCAATCGTCGGGTTGCCATAACTCTGGGATCCGAGTTTGAAGATCCATCGGATATTGACAGATTTCGTCTGGTCAATCTCTTCGGTGTTGTAGTTGATCGGCCCCGGCTTGAACGTGTCGGGCAGCGAAATATCCGGCGCCGACATGTTGCGGCTGGCGTCACGCCCCCACATCGGCCAGTCGGCGGCGGTGGCAACGGAAGCGGCAACGCAAAGCAGCAAAATAAAAATGCGTCCAGTCATCGGTGTGTTCTCCGGAAGGTAGGTGTAATCCGATCAGTTAGGCGTCACGGAAATGTTGTCGACATACACGCGTTTCTGGCTCTGCGGCGAGAAGCCGAAGAGTCCGGGCGATCCCTGCTCGTGGGCACGCGCATGGGGTACTTCGATGGTCCAGTCAGCCGGCTCTTCGGTGCCGCGTGCCCAGACCTTGGCGCGGATGACGCCGGCGCCGCCTTCATCGACATCGACGCGTGTCTTCATCGTGAACCAGGTATTGGCTTTCCACTCGAAAGGCACTGCGACCTTGAGCCGGTCATGGTTCGAACTGACTTCGAGCTGCTGCCAGTTGCCCTTGAGCGCAATGATGTAGCGCTGGTGCACCAGGCCGACCGTTGACATGACACGGCGATTACCGTCCGTCATCACATCTGCGGTCATCGTATAGTTGGTCGAGTGCGGATGGCCGATGAACGTCATCGCCCGCTGGAACAGCAGACGATCCAGGGTTTTTGCCAGCACTTTGCTGCCGTCGCGCTCACGCACCTCCCACTTGAACCGGGCACCGATCCACGGCAACGGCGGATAAGCAAACTTGACATCGGTCTCCTGCTTGTGCGGCACCGTCAACTTGTAGTCTTCAAAATCCGCACTGTACGGAGGTATCGGCAGGATGCGGCCGCGCGTCGTCCCCTGCAGGCCGCCACCGGTGACCTTGAACATGCCGGCCGACGGTGCATTGATGTCGTCGGCACGGATGATATTGCCGTCCTTCGGTGTGGCATTGAGTTTGATTTTCACCTTGGCTGCGGGCGGAATGAACTTCTCCCATGATGCTGCCGCGGCAATATCTTGTTCGACCACGCGCCCGTCTGCATCCAAAGCCTGCAGCTGCATGGCTACTTCCTCACCGGGCCGCAGCATCAATTCGGCCGGTATCGGCCGCAGGCGAACTGGATTGCCCGCGGCAACATCGGCTTGTGGCTTTGCAGGCGGCGTGCCGGATGTGACACGTTCCTTGCCGAAGCAATAGATTTTCTCGGTTGTGTGCACGAAAATCCTGCCGTTCCAGACAGCCGGAGCACCGAGACAGATGCCTTCGAGCTGGACCTTTGCCAGTTCCTCCGCCCCGGTATCGGACGGACGCAGGATGTAAAAGTTTCCGTCCTTCATCGGCACGTACAGCTTGCCGTCGGCGTACAGCGGTGAGGCGTGCAGCTGTGAATTGCTCAGCTTTCTCGACCACAGGATCTCTCCTGTATCGGCGTTGACACAGGCCAGCTCACCGGTGTGCGTGGTCTGGTAAACACGGCTGTTCGCCAGAACCGGGGAGCTGGTGAAGATGCCCAGCTTGTTGCGCCACACCTCGGCTTCCGGTCCGAAAACCAGCGGGGTCTTGTCATCGGGCCCTGGCATCCTGTCCATGCGTACGGCGACCATCCGGCCGATCTCGGTAGTGTCCAGATTCTCCTTGCCGTGAATCGCAATGACCAGATCCTTATGCAGCACAACCGAAGAGTTGACGCCGCCCCGCAGCAGTTGAAAACGTGACAGCGGCGCGCCGGTACGCGCATCGACACAGACAATGTTGCCGCAACCGGTGCCCGCATAGAACACCCGTTTGCCGGCTCGATCCGCGAACACCGGCGTGGAGAACGAACTGTCGGTCGGTCGTACGCCCGGCGCCGAAGCCCATACCAGGTTGCCGGAAGTCTTGTCGAACGCATAGAAGCGGTCGCGTGCCGGTCCCTGTTTCCCCCAGAAGGCTGTGATGCCGCGGACAATCACCAACTCGCCGTCGATCACCGGTGAGCCCGTGCGCCCGTTCGGAAACGTCAACCGCCCGAACTCCTCCAGCATCGAATGCTGCCACAGGATATTGCCGTCGGTATCGAGCGCCACGAAAAGGCCGGGTGAGGTCATCAGGTAGATGTTGCCGGTATCCGGATCGACGGTCGGGCTGCCAATGGAATAGCGGTTGTAGATAATGTCGCTGATGAAATCAGTGAAGCTCACCTCCCAAATCTTCTTACCCGTGGTCGCATTGAGGCAGGCCAAAATCTCCTGCTGGTCCTGGCCCTCGCCCCTGTAGCCCCAGGCATAGACCCGGCCCCGGGCGATGACCGGCGTGCCGCGACCGGGCAAGTCGTAAGTCCAGCGATGATTCTCGCCGCCAACCGTCCAGCTGTCGACCAGTCCGGTCGCGGCGGAAGCCCCCATCTGCCCGGGGCCGCGCCAATTGTGCCAGCCCGTCCCTTGACCATCGAGGCTGGCCGCCTGCTCGGGTTGTGGCTCCACGACAAGGTCCGATTTGCGGTCTCCGCATGAGCCGCAAACAAAAATGATCAGGGCGAAAAGAGCGGTCGATCTCATCGATTACTCCAAAGCTAGCAAGTGATAAAGTGAGGAGATGCTGAATATAGCACTACGGTGCTGCTATGCCATTCTCCGCTGTGCGCGTGGTGTCGGCATTGCGGCTGGATGGAGCCGATGGTATAGTATGGGTCATCATCCGAAGGACGAATCGGGCAACCTCCAAACTCACTGATGTCAATATGAATTATCGACTCATGGCAACACTGATCGGTGTCATCACCCTGCTCGGCGGATGCGAATTACTGAAAAACCATAAGAAAGTCGTCAAGCTCGAAGTCAAGCGAGTCGGAATCATGATCAACGACGGCAAGTGGGACGCGGTCAAGAAGAAAATGGCCAGGGGCTTCATCTGGGAAACCAGTGACGGTGCCAAGTTTGGCCGCACAAAAAAAGGTCAAGAAGTCGGGAAATACCTATTTATAAAATCCCTGCGGGGCGTACCCAATCATCGTAACTTCGAGTTCGTTGTCGAGAAAGTCGGGAAGATCGACAAGACCACCTGCATCGCGCGCTGTGAAGCGCGCCTGCGCATAAACAAGGGGACCGATCGCTTCGATACCATCATCTGGCAGATGGCACAGACCTGGAAACAATCGAAGAAGGACAAAACCTGGCGACTGACCAAGATCAAGGACAATGGACCGAAAAAAGGTTACAAAGGCCAGACTTACAACACCAACCCCTCCCGCAAACGGTGAAAGACCCCCGTTCCGGGGCACCAACTGGGTTAGCAGCTGCGATGACGGCGGCCGGCAAAAGACAACGAATAAGAGCTCGATTTCCAGCCGCTTATTGACTGCTGTTGCCCGGCAGGCACAGGGCTAAGACCAGCCCGCGATCGACCGCTACGCCATCGCCCGTTCGATATCGATGCGCCCTGCATCGATCAGATGCCGGAAATGCGCCACCGACTCCGCCACGCCCTCCGGCAGCGTTCGCCAGTGTACGCCGGGGATCGCCCGGTTCAGTTCGCTGTCGTCAAACTCGCCCGGCAACGGGATCGGCGCATCGGCAATCGTGATCGTGCCCGCGGCTTCAGGCAGCACGTCCTCGATGGCTGCAACGAATTCCGGCATGTCCGCAACCGCCCCCCCCATGTTGAAGACCGGCGCCCCGGCGAGCTCGGTCCGCGCGGCCAGGATCAGGCAGTTCGCAACGTCCGGCGCATACTGATACGTCCAGACGCCCGACAGCGTGATCTCGTAAGGGCGCCCGACGATAGCAGCAAGCACAGCTTTCGTCGGTGTCGAGGAAATCCCCTGGTCACGCCCCGGCCCGTAAACCGTAAACGGGCGGAAGCCGATGCTGGGCACCTGATAATCCTGCCAGTAAATCCTGGCCGTGTCTTCATTGGCAACTTTGCTGACGCCGTAAATCGTATTCGGCAGCAGCGCCGCGTCATGAGCCAGCGGCCCTGCCGGATACTTGTCTGCCGTGCCGTACACCGCCACTGAACTGCAATAGACGAACCCCTGAATCTGTGGGGCATGGCGCTTGATCGTCTCCAGGATCACCGTGGTGCCGACAACGTTCACCCGCATTCCAAGCACCGGATCAGCGCGGCAGAACGGCACCTGCAACGCCGCCAGATGAATGATATGGGTGATGCCGTTGTCAACAACCGCACGCTCGAACTGCTCGAAATCCGTGATGTCGCCCTGGACGAAATTGACCTTGTCGATGTCCGTGTCGTCCATGACCAGCCGCAGACGATACGGGTTGTCAACCAGATCAAACGTCGTAACGGCAGCACCTTCATCCAGCAACTGCTTGATCGTCCAGGCGCCGATGCAACCCATGGCGCCGGTGACAAGAAAGTGTTCGCTCATTTTATCAGTGTTCCGGGTTTCAGGTTGCAGGTTTCGGGATAGGGTATTTCACAATCGGTCCGCAATGTACTGCAACTCTCCAAAACTCCATCACAATTCATGCTCGATCCACGACAATTCATCGGTCAACCGATCGAAGACCTCGACACCCCGTCACTCCTGCTGGACTGGCCGGCGTCACAGAAGAACATCCGGTATCTGGCCGAATACTTCAGCGACCGCCCCTGCCGGCTGCGGCCCCATGTCAAGAACCACAAATGCACGACTCTGGCACGCAAGCAATTGCAGGCTGGCAATTGTGTCGGCTTCACATGCGCCAAGGTCAGCGAGGCCGAAGTCATGGCAGCGGCCGGCTTCGACGATCTGCTGATTGCGAACCAGATCGTCGGCAAAGCCAAAGTCGCGCGATTAGTCGCGATCGCCAGACAATGCAACATCGCGGTCGCCGTCGATCACGTCGACCAGGTCGATGAACTGTCGGCCGCCGCGACTGCCAACGGCGTCACCATAGGTGTCTTGGTCGAAGTCGACATCGGCATGGGGCGTTGCGGCGTCGCGCCGGGACCCCCGGCAGTCGATCTGGCGCGCCTGGTCACCGCAGCGCCGGGACTGGACTACCGCGGATTGCAGGCCTTCGAAGGGCACCTGATCTATATCAACGATCTCGACGAGCGCTCACGACTGACCCACGAGAGCATGACCAAGGCCGTCGAAACGAAAACCTTGATCGAGGCCGACGGCATCCCGTCACCAACGATCAGCGGGGGCTCGTCCGCCACCTACATGGTTTCCGGCGTCATGGACGGTGTCACGGAACTGCAGGCCGGAACTTACCCGACCATGGACTGGCGCTATCACGAAATGGTACCCGAGTTTGAGATCGCCATGACGATACTTGTCCGCGTCATCAGCCGGCGACCGGGCGAAGCTGTTGTCGACATTGGTGTCAAAGGCGCCGGCGGCGAGTTCGGAGAGCCCCTGGTCGCAGGATATCCCGACATTGAGGTACCCTTTTTCAAGTCGGAGGAGCACCTGCTGCTGCGCAACGCGCCGGATGCCTGGCGCATAGGCGAACCGCTGCACCTGATCTCCAGTCACGCCTGCACGACTTGCAACCTCCACCGCAACCTGTTCGTGCACGAGGCCGGCAAAGTCGTCGATGTCTGGCCAATCGAAGCCGCCGGACGCTTGAGTTGACGTTGGCGGTGTGCCGCCGTCCGGGAACAACGATGTGGCCCAGCAACACGCGCCTTGGCAACCAGGCATTCCCCACGCCTGAAATTAGCTGTCTAATCAACACTCATTTTATTCCCGTAGTTCCTTCAAATACACCGGTTCACTTCCACGCGCCTGCGACAGCCGGGCAGCTTCGACGATTTCGAAAAGCTCTGTCATCGATTCGTACGGCAGCGCTGGCTGGCGCGTCTCGACCATTGTCCGGATCATCTTCATGATCTCGATACCGCCAAGCGCGAAATTATGGTCGTTGACCCACTCGGAATGAATGCAGCCGGAGCCGCTGTACGCCTCGCAGCGGGCGCCGCATTCCGGGCCGGATTAGCAAGCCTGGAAACCGGCCAAACACAAGAAATCGGTGTCCATTTAGGTGACCGACACGGAATACGCAATCGCAGCCAGCCAAACCGAATGTCTCCGAGCCAGCAGACTTTCGTGGTTCCCGTAGAGCGCCCTAACGTTTGGTTTGTGAAGTTGTTTTTGCCGGGAGCAGAAGGGTATAGCAGCCCTGGTTTTTCCCAAAAAAGCCTGGCTTGTTTCGGTAATTCGGAAACCCCTCAACCAACTGATACTCATAATCCACGACTCGACTGAGTTCGTCGAAGTTCGAATTGTGAGTACGTGCAGAACACCCGAATGTACTGAGTGTCTCCAATCATTTCGACGCCGACGCAACGGGCAATCGAGCGGCTCGTTCAGGACATGGCCCGTTGTCCATTCAGCCTGGAACGTATCATCTCGGTCGCCGACGAAGGCAAGGTCGTCTACCGAGCCGAAAAGCCAGACTGCAGGCCATTCCCCATCCCCGGCAACGCCAAGTTGCTCCGCGGCACCAGTCGCAATTGCTCCTTGATGTTTTACCCGTCTTGGCTATTTTCCCTTCGGTCCCTAAAAGGAAATTCCTATCAGTCCAGGCACTCTTTGCCATTGGCAGCCTCCGGGCGGTTCAAGCCGCAACATCCTTCCCAGAGTTCAGCAGCTGGAACAGGCAACGCCAGAAAACCCCGACCGATGGCGCAAGAATGCCGACCGTCTTGCCCAGGAGCAACATGCCGACAAGAGTAGTGTCAAAGTCCTGCAGGACATTTAAGGAGCTGATGGGTGAAGCCGATTCTGACCATCTCATGTAATGACCAGGGCATCTCTTGGGGACCGACCGTCCACTTCCTAGAACTCTGGAACGCCGCTTCCCGTAGTGAACTGGCGCCGAAAATCCAGGGGATCGTCCCTACTTGGACCGGCAAACCAACCGTCATCGACGCCACATTTCCGCTTCGTCAGGTATCTGTCCCCAATATTCCGCTGTTCCGCCAAATTGTCTTTGACCTTCACGCCGCCCTTGCCGTCTTCCGCCATCGCCGCGACAATGTCTACCTCCGACTCTCCCATTGGCACATCCTCACCATGATTGCCATGTGCCTCTGTCGTGTCAAACCATTCGTCGAACTCAACGGCATCATGCGTGATGATGCAATCAGCGCTGGTAAATCAGCCTTTTTCACCTGGCTCGTTAGCTTTCAGGAGCGCCGGCTCATCCGCAACTCAGCCTGCTCCTTTGCCGTCAGCAGCGGCATAGCTGAATTTGCCAGCGATGTTGGCGCAAGCCATGTCGTCGAAGTCAAGAATGGTGTCGCTACCAGTTTCTTTGACATCGAACGCACCGCGCCGCCGGCCCGCCCTCGCGTCGTCTACGTCGGCACCTACACCTCATGGGACGGCGCCAGCCGTGTCATCGAACTTGCCCGTGAATTTCCTGACGTCGACTTCGTCATGGTCGGGGAAGGTACCCGGAAAGGAGCTCTGATGGAGTCCGCCCCTGACAACGTCGTCTTCAAAGGCTGGGTCCCCTACGGACAGCTCGCAACCGTCTACACCGATGCCGATGTAGGCATCGCCCTCTACGAAATTGAGCGCAACGATATGGTCATTTCCTCCCTCAAGACGCTCGAATATGTGGCCGCGGCCCTCCCCGTCTTCACCACGGCGGTCCCGGGTCAGGAGTTCATTGCAGACAACGGCATTGGTGTCACCTGCCCCATCGATGACATTTCCAACCACTTCCGCAGCTTCCTCCAGCAGTTGCCCCATTTCGCCGAATCGGCCCGCCGTTTCCGCCAGGAACACGCCTTCCAACTCTCCTGGCAGCGCGTTGCCCAGGTCACCCTCGAAAACCTGAGAGATCACGCCTGAGCCTTATCACCCGCACCAACTGCCCTGTCTGTGACGGTCAGCAGCTCACAGAACGCATCATTCTCGACCACCGCACCATCGTTGACTGCCAGCAGTGCCACCTCTGTTTCTGCTCCTCATATGACACCGACAAGCTGATCGAATGGTACAAACGATACCACTACGAAAGCAAAGATGACGCCGCATCCAGCGCTGGATTGAACGTGACCAGGTCGTTTGGCCGGGTTTCGCCCACACGATCAATTCCGTTTTCGCTTCAACCGCGATCTGTTGCGCAAGCTCCCGGCGCTGGTCTGGCAGGCGGTCCTGCAAGTCTACCGTGCCGTCCTGGATCGTCCGTCAGCTGACGGATCACACCAGGCCAAAGCAAAGGTGTCAACGTGCCGCCTTACATTCAGTTTGCATGCCAGCTCCCCTCGCAGTATGCTTCAGAAGTTCCGAAAAGCGATTTGCTATCAGCACAATCCTTTCAAACGGAGAACGGCAGAGAGAATTGGCGTATCTTACCAAGCCCTGTAAGAGCCAAGCTGCTGCTTGAGGTTATCAACCCTGTCGTGGTCGATGTTCGCCGGTAAAGGGCATAACACCTGAAACCTTCCACTGACCCATTTCCCTCTCCCCCATATTCGCCGTCAGTCAGTTCACCACCTGGCATCAGACATTTGAGCAGGACGTGGCCCTCTATGCCGAGCTGGGCGTGAAAGGCATCGAGATCTGTGAGAGAAAGCTTTCCACCGATGCCGCCCGAGCACGCGAACAACTGGCCATGGTGCACGAGGCAGGCCTGGTGGTCACCAGTGTTCAACCTCGGGTGCACGCTCTCTTCAAGGATTTCATGTGTCCTGATCTGGAGGACCCGGTCCGGAGACTCGGCCACTACCGCCAGACAATCGATCTTTTCGCGGAGTTTTTTCCCGGGATCGAACTGCCCCTGGTGACAATCACGGGGCAGGCCCCGGACATGAATTTCCAACTCGCCCATCGAACGGCCCGGCGTCTCTATCCGGATCTGGCAGATTATGCCGCAGATCGGGGATTGAGAATCATGTTCGAGCCTCTCAGCCCCATTCTCATGAACAATGACACATTCATCTGCACCCTGGAAGAATCCGTTCAACTGATTGAGGCCGTGAATCGTCCGAATTTCGGCCTCATGCTCGACATCTTTCACCTCTGGCGCGAGCCTTCGATCTTTGAGCGCATCGTGGAGTTGAAGGACATGATATTCGGAGTTCACATCAGCGACTGGCCCGCGGACGAACCCCGAAGCCCCGGTGACCGCCGCATCTGCGGTGAAGGATGTATTGACCTGTCAAAAATGTTCGCCGCAACCGAGGCATCTGGATACAAAGGGGCATATTGTCTGGAAATCTTTTCGATTGATGAGCTTCCCGATTCTTTGTGGAAGGCTGACCCGGCCGACGTCATAAACCGAAGCCGGACTGGATTTGAACAAGCATGGGAGCAAAGGCAATGAACCTGAAAGATAAAGCAATCATCGTGACGGGAAGTACAACGGGCATCGGGGAGGCTGTCGCACGGCGGTGTGTGGCTGAGGGCGCCCACGTGCTCGTGCACGGTCGGGATGCTGAACGCGGGGCAAGCGTGGCGGCCGAACTTGGGCCAAATGCAGTGTTTCACCAGGACGACCTGTCCGACCCCGATGCCCCGGAACGACTCGCCGAAGCGGCACGGTCGGCTTTCGGGCGGATCGACGGGATTGTCAACAACGCGGCCTGGGTGATCAGGAGCAATCTTGATACGACCGATGCAACCCTGTTCGATCGGGCCGTGGCCGTGAATCTCCGGGCGCCGCTTATGCTCATTCGAGCCTCGATCG
>Ga0310124_10000260_pt1 | contig 35893 bp, 31 predicted proteins | sample CB11b_AW_Bot5_MG_FD_203507 | JGI IMG/M metagenome (GOLD analysis project Ga0310124, IMG submission 203507) | Marine microbial communities from Western Arctic Ocean, Canada - CB11b_AW_Bot5 | ecosystem: Environmental > Aquatic > Marine > Oceanic | place: Canada: Western Arctic Ocean | collected...
CCGAATCGCGGAGTGGGCGGCTACCGAAGGCTGCCTGGATCGGGTCGAGGTCCTGGGGTTCGTGGACGAACGCCGGAGTGCGGATTGGATCGTATCGGCAGGCGCGCTCGTGATGAACCTCCTCACCAAGGGCAGCGAGATGCACTGCCGCATGCAGCTACGAAAGACCCTCGAACAGCATCTCGAGGACATTCGTCGCACCGTGGAGTACGCGTGCGAGCAGGGGCTCACGGTCAACGTCTACCTAGAGGACTGGTCCAACGGCTATCGCGACAGCCGCGACTACGTCTATTCCCTCGTCGAGGGACTGCAGGGAACGGGAGTCGCCCACGTCATGTTGCCCGACACCTTGGGCGTGATGACGCCGGACGAGGTCCACGAGAGCCTGTCGGACATGATCACCAGGTTCCCTGACCAAACGTTCGACTTTCATCCCCACAACGACTACGGGCTGGCCACCGCCAACGCCATGAGGGCGGTTGAGGCCGGCATCCGCACCATCCACTGCACGGTCAACTGCCTCGGTGAGCGGGCGGGCAACGTGTCCCTGGCCGAAGTTGCGGTCGCGTTGGGCGACAAGATGGGAATGACCCTGTCGATCGACGAGACCAAGATCCTCGCTTTGAGTCGGATGGTGGAGAACTTCTCCGGCAAGCGGGTCGCAGACAACGCGCCCGTGATCGGAGCCGACGTGTTCACCCAGACCAGCGGCATCCACGCGGATGGTGATCACAAAGCGGGACTTTATCAGACGCCATTGAGCCCGGAGCGCTTCGACCGCAAGCGCAACTACGCGCTCGGCAAGATGAGCGGCAAGGCGTCGCTGAAGAAGAACCTGGAGGAGCTGGGCATCAACCTGTCTCCCGAAGACCAGGCGGAAGTGCTGAAGAGGATCGTGAGCCTCGGGGACTCCAAGGAAACCATCACGGTGGAGGACCTACCCTTCATCATCGCCGACGTGCTGGAGCGGAGGGACTTCCGCCACATCGAGCTCTTGGACTGTTCCATCACCAGTGAGCTGGACCACGCATCCACGGTGAGCATCCGGGTCACAGTGAACGACGAGGTGCACGAGACGTCCGGCTCGGGGAACGGTGGATTCGATGCTTTCGTCGACGCGATCCGCAAAGTGTTCCCCACCAGCTTCGAGTTTCCGGAGCTGGTGGACTACGAGTTGCTCATCCCCAAGGGCGGCAGCAGCAGCGCGCTGACTGAGGTATTCATCACCTGGCGCGACGGCCTTCGCACGGTGAGAACGCGAGGCGTCAGCCCCAACCAGGTGCTCGCCGGTGTTGGTGCGACGGTGCGCATGCTGAACATGAAGCTGCAACAGAAGGCGGAGCCGTCTGAGCCGGAGTAGTTCCCGATTTCGCTCGCGCGCCGCTAAGCGTGTGGGTGACGTCTCCTTTCAATTCACGGCTACAGTCCAACTTGTATTCCACATTTGTGATCCTGCCTACCCATCAGCGGCGCCAGGCGGAGCGGGTTTGGGAGTGAGCACCCAGGGACTGATCAGTGAGCGCAAAGGACTGAAATGAAGAAACTGAGCCAATCCGTTTCCTACGACGTTCAAGACGGCGTCGCTGTCCTCATATCCAACAATCCTCCGGTCAACGCCATGAGCTACCATGTCCGGCAGGGACTCGTCGACGGCATGCAGGAAGCCGAAAGCGACGAAAACGTCGAAGCCGTCGTGCTTCATTGTGAAGGCAGGACCTTCTTCCCTGGTATGGACATCACCGAGTTCGCCAATCCGAACGTTCCTGACGCACCGACCACGACCCAGGTGATCGAAGCGTTCGAAGGCGCGTCGAAGCCCGTTGTTGCGGCCATCCATGGCACGGCGCTCGGGGGCGGACTGGAGACGGCGCTCAGTTGTCATTATCGAGTCGCCGTGCCCTCGGCGAAGCTCGGGCTTCCCGAAGTGAAGCTGGGAATCATCCCGGGGGCGGGTGGTACGGTTCGACTTCCGCGCGTGATGGGGGCGCAAGAGGCCCTGGAGATGATGACATCCGGAAATCCCATCTCCGCGGGACAAGCGCTCGCCGGGGGTCTCGTGGATGAGATCGTGGAAGCGGATCTATTGTCCGGTGCGATTGCGTTGGCCAAGAGGGTGGTCAGTGAGGACCGTCCCCTGGCAAAGATTCGTGATCTGGACGATGAACTGGAGAGGGCCCGAGAGAACCCCGCGTTCTTCGACGATTTCCGTAAGTCCATCGCTCGAAAGACTCGGGGATTCAAGGCTCCGGAAGCGATCATCCAGTCCGTGGAGGCCGCCCTTCGTCTGCCCTTCGACGAAGCCCTGCGAAACGAGCGGGAGCTGTTCGTCGAATGCCAGGCCAGTCCGGAGGCACAGGCACAGCAGTATTTCTTTTTCGCCGAGCGACAGGCCAAGAAGATCCCCGACGTCCCCAAGAACACGCCTACCCGTGCAATCGAGACGGTGGGTGTGATCGGTGCGGGGACCATGGGTGGTGGAATTTCAATGAATTTCCTCAACCGGGGGATTTCGGTGACCCTCATTGAGGCGAGCCAGGAGGCCTTGAACCGCGGGATCGGAATTGTCGAAAATAATTATACCAACAGCGCTCGAAAAGGACGGATGACTGAGGATGATGTGACGGAGCGCCTGGCCCTGCTCACAGGATCGTTGGACTACCAAGCGCTATCCGGCGTGGATCTGGTCATCGAAGCCGTCTTTGAAGATATGGGCCTCAAGAAATCCGTATTCGAGTCGATCGACGATATCTGCAAGCCGGGGTGTGTTCTGGCTTCCAATACGTCTTATCTCGACATCAACGAGATCGCGGCCGTGACGTCCCGACCCGAGGACGTGATCGGACTGCATTTCTTCAGCCCCGCGAACATCATGCGCTTGCTGGAGGTCGTGCGGGGGGATGCTACGTCGAAGGAAGTGATCGCGACCTGTATGAAGCTCGGCGCGGACCTTGGAAAAGCCGTCGTCGTCGTGGAGGTGTGTCGTGGATTCGTGGGTAATCGGATTCTTGGCGCACGTATGCGACAATCCGACGATCTGCTTCTGAAGCACGCGATGCCCAAAGAGATCGACCAGGTCCTTTTCGATTTCGGCTTCCCGATGGGTCCTTTTGCGATGCGAGATCTCGCTGGTTTGGACATCGGCTGGTTGGGCGACAAGACCTCCGACAAGGACACCAATATTCGACACCAGCTTTGCACGCGGGGTCGTCTAGGCCAAAAGGCGGGAGGCGGATTCTACGACTACGAGGACGGGAGTCGAACGCCCCTACCCAACGCAGAGGTAGAGCAAATCATCCGGGATGTCTCTGAGAACGCAGAGATCACTCGTAACGAAATTTCTCAAGAGGACATGCTGAAGCGAATGCTTTACGCGATGGTCAATGAAGCCGCCCAGATACTGGCGGAGGGCATTGTGCCGCGTGCTGCCGCCATCGATGTGATCTGGGTGTATGGGTATGGGTGGCCCACCTATCGAGGTGGCCTGACCTACTATGCGGACCAAGTCGGATTGGACCAGATCGTGGAAGATCTGGAGCGCTTTTCAAAAAAATACGATCCTGACCTCGAGCCCGTCCCGCTGCTGCGGGAACTCGCGAGGGAAGGGAGATCGTTTCGAGAATACAAGGAAGACGAATGAGAGAAGCCGTGATCGTGTCCGCAGCACGGACGCCCATTGGAAGGGCTAACCGAGGCGCCTTCAATCGTACGCATGGCGCCGAATTGGGTGGTCATGTGATCCGACATGCGGTCGCACGGGCCGGCGTCGACCCCGCAGAAGTCGAGGACGTCCTCCTTGGGTGCGGGGGACCGGAAGGGGCGACCGGATTCAATATTGGCCGGCAAGCCGCGATTCGGGCTGGATTACCCGTCAGTGCTGCGGGTGCCATGATTTCACGGGACTGCTCGTCGGGGATGCAGGCCATCGCGACCGCGGCCGCGAGGGCCGTTACGACACCCCGTCGGGTCCAAATCGGGTCAGTCATTGCCATAGCCTATGGTTGGGGACGCGACGGCGCCAATTCCACGGGTCGTTTGCCGACTGAGCTGAGCGAGTCGGGACGCATTGACACGCCTAGATCTGGTCCCCAAGCTGGCAAGAGCGTCGGAATCTGCGAGTCCGGCTTCGGTTTCAGACTCATTGATCGCTTGGGGAGGTCGTTACGTGTGCGGCAAAACACTGGCGATCCGATTTCCGGGTCAGGATCAGGGGAGACGCGATGAGCAACTCGAAGACGGCCTCGATTTCGGACCAGTCCAATCCCCGGCGTTCCTTCATCAAGCAGGTGCTCGCCGCCGGGGCGGCGGTCTCGGCATCGAGCGCGCTTACCAATCGCGAGGCGGCCGGGAGCACGATACAGGAATCAGGGATTGGGGCTCTCGATCACGTGGCGATTCCGATCCAGAACGTCGAGGAGATGGTGTCCTTCTACCGTGCGCTCGGGTTCGTCGTGCGAGAGGGCGGGCGAATCATCTCCATCCACTTCGCCGATCAGAAGATCAACTTCCACCGTCCGTCTCTTTGGCAGGGCGGGACGTTTACGCTCCGCGCGGCGGCGGCTGAGCCACCATGCGGCGACTTCTGTTGGGTGTGGGAAGGCACGCGGGCATCGCTTACCGAAATGCTGGCGCGTGCCGACGCGGAGATCGTTGAGGAGGGTGAGCGGACGGGCGGTCGCGACGGTGGGGACGCGGTCGGCCAAAGTGTCTACACGCGAGATCCGGACGGGAATCTGCTCGAATTTATCCGTTATTCTTGAGCACGGTCAGGGCGCCGGCATCCCACGCTGCAAGAGAGGGCATCCAAGCCGGTCTGTCCGCCGGAGCCGTTCTTTTTGTGAACTGAGTTGGGTAGTATGGCTCCATGCCGACCATCCATTTCCTTCCGGACAACCGCGACGTGGAAGTCGCCGACGGCGAAACCATCCTCACCGCCTCGGTCCGAGCCGAGATTCCGCACGCCCACGCGTGTGGTGGGAAGGCACGCTGTTCGACGTGTCGAGTGCTCGTTCTCGAAGGCGTCGAGATGTGTGGCCCCCGTACAGAGCGGGAGGAGAAACTCGCTCAGCAGTTGCACTTCGGCGATAACATTCGGCTGGCGTGTCAGACGACGGCGCACGGAGACCTGTCGATCCGGCGGCCGGTGGTGGATCGGGTGGATCTGGCGCTGGCCAATCTCCTGGAACTCAGCCAGACCAGCGAGCGGGTCGGGAAGGAACGGCGTCTGGCCGTCCTATTCGCGGACATCACCCGATACACGCCGTTCGCGGAAAGCTTGCTGCCCTACGACGTGACCCACGTGCTGAACCGGTACTTCTTTCTAATGGCCGAAGTCATTCAGTCCCACGGCGGGCACGTCAGTGATTACATCGGGGACGGTCTGATGGCCCTGTTCGGCATCCACGGGGACGGCGACCAGGCGGCCCGTGCGGTCCGGGCGGGCCTAGGCATGTTCGAAGCGCTGGACGAGCTCAACCCGGCCGAGAATTCGACATTCGGGTGGGCATCCATGTGGGGGACGCCGTGGTGGGCACGATCGGCATAGCTCCCATGGAGAAGCTCGCGGCCATTGGCGATGCAGTGAACTTCGCGAGTCGGATCGAGGCGGCGAACAAGGAAGTCGGGACCCGCTTTCTCGTGTCGAAGGACACGGTGAGCGAGTTGGACGAGAGTTTTCAGGTCGGTCGTAGCTTCGAGTTGCCCATCAAGGGGAAGTCCGGTACGCACGTGCTTTATGAAATCTTGGGGCTCAACTCCGTCTGAGAACACGGTCTCCTGTCACGACGTTCTGTCCCCCGACTTGAACCCCGATTCAGTCGACTGGCACCACGATCCGACGAGCCTTCATGTCGTAGACGTCGCCGGGTGCCAGCACGAAATACGGCTTCTCCCACGGCTGGTGGGCGCGTGTATTGTCGTGCACCGCAACCATCCACTTGCCGATGACCTCGAACGTGTCCCTGGTCACGACGATCGCCGTGCCCTCCGAGAGACCGATGCCGAGTAAATGCGGCTTCTGCTCGATGACCGGGATGAGGTCGTCCCAGCGGTTCCTTGTGTTGATGTGCTGGTCGATCCCCACGTTGCGGAGGAACTCGAAGCCGAGTTGATGGTCCACCTCGTCGGTCATCATGATCTGGGGACCCCTCGTGTCCCCCCTGACTAGGTACTCGCCCTGAATCGTGGCCCCGGCCGAGCTCCCCCCGATGACGCCCCCGCGCTCGAGTACGTTGTGGAATTCGTCGTAGGTGCGAGTCCCCGCGTAGGAGTCTACGATGTTCCACTGGCGGCCTCCGATAAACCACACCGCGGTCGCTCGCTCGAGTTCGGCTACGAACCCCTGGGTGCCGGAGATCGCGGGATCGTGGGTGTGCAGCATGGAAACGTGCCTGAGCCCGCGGTCCCGCCAAGACCTCAACACGCTCGCCTCGTCGTAGACCCTGAGGTTGCCGTCCTCGTCGTAGTTCCCGCCCGCCGTCGGCACGATGACGAACCGCCCGTCCTCCGCGCCGCCGCCGAGCTCGATGAAGCGCTCGAAGATTCCGGTGCCGTTCAAAGGACCGCCGCCCGCGACAACGAGAGTACCGGTGGACGGCCCATACTCAGGTGCCTGCTGGGCGTGGATCTGTGCTGAGGGAACCTGTGCCGACAGTCCGATCGCAAGCGCCAGTGTCGGGACCAGTTGGAGGGTTCGACTCCTCATCGTGCGACTGCTCATCGCCCTACCCTTCATCGCTCTGCTTTTCATCTCTCTACCCTCATCGAAAGGCGTCATCTCCGTACCCTTCAGCGGTGACTCCTCAGCTCGGGTCGATCTGGCTCCCGCTAGCTTGGTTCACTTCCTTGACGAAGAAGGCCATGAATCGGGCCATCCGCTCGAGGCCCGGCGTCGAGACCATCCTCAAGACCTCTCCGGTCGTGTGATACATCGGTGGTCCCTGCATGGTAGTGAACACCGGCTTACCCGTTCGACGATATGTGCCGCCTTCCCCGCTCGCCATGGTATTGGGACCGGAGACGAAATTGGTGCCGTAGCGCTGAATCCCCCGCTCGATGAGGTCCTCCAGAAAGGGCGCGAGGTTGGTGACGCCGGCAACGATCGGGGCCTCGTGCGAGTCCATCGTCCATTCCCGGTACCCATCCTCGTGGGTGCTGCGGGCCGGCGTGATGTGCCGCTGAGCCGTGTGCTCGAGATTCACCACCAGGACCGAGTTCTCGACGATCTCCGGGTTCATCGCCACGAAATGCCCCGGACCACTGAGGCCCGACGAGTGATGTCCTGCACTGGCCACGAGCACGATGCTGCGTTCCTGCTGCATCCGCTCCTTGGCGAAGTGTCGGGCCAACGCGACGAGAACCGCCAAGCCGTCCGCGTTGTCTCCAGCTCCATCGAACCAGCCGTCAACGTGTGCGTTGAGGACGATGTATTCGTCGCTCCGTGACGTACCGGGAATGATCGCGACGCCATTCGCCGCGGACAGCCCCGAGAACCTCTGAGACGACAGGCGCATCTGCACTCGGAGCTCGGGCGTACCGGACTCCGCCGCGGCGTTCATGACGGACTCGATAAACAGCCCATCACGCCCGCCGATGTTAAAGCAGCTGCCTCCGCCACAACCGATGTCGCGTGCACGCATGTTGCCCGGCAAGTCGATGATCCTGAGGACCGCTACGGCTCCCCGGTCCAGGAGATTCTGGGCTCTCAGTCCCATCGGGCTCCGCACGAAGACCGTGTGACCCTGTGGGATCGCCTTCTGAACGGCCACTTTCCCGCGAACGTCGATGTGCGCCAGCTCGGCGGGGCTCCCGGGGCCGACGTACACAAGGGGTGCCGTGAGGCCGGCGGCCGTGAGATCGCCGGCCGACAGTGGCATCGCGCTCTCGAGAACCACGTCCTCGCTCCCCGCCCCAAATGCGGGGTCACCGATGAGACGCACTTCCCAGGACAGGGGCAGCCAGATCGACGCGTCCTGGTCTTGATCGAACTCCTGAAGCTCCACGTTTGAGATGCCCGCCGCCCGGAACTCGTCCACGGCCCACTGGATGGTCTTCGAGCCCGACGGAAAGCCCGTTATGCGACCCCAGATCTGCCCCTCACCCACCTCCGCTGTCTCTTCGTTTTCCCTTGAGAAGCCAACGATGGTCTCGAGATCCGCTTGGATCGCAGTTCCCGCGAATTCACGGTACTGGCTCTCTCCCTGGGGCACGACCGCCGGGGCAGCCGCACGGTCGTCGATGACCTGGAGGGCGTGAGGTGCAAATCCCGGTGGAAGCATCACACCGAACCACGGCTCGTCCGCAGTGGGCGCCTCCTCCGCGGGCATGTCCGCACAACCCATGGCGAAAACCACTAGAGCGCACAGAACGGCACTGGTGGAGGCCAAGTAGGCGCCCGCCGATTTCGTGGAATACATGGCTCAGCCTCCTCCCAGTATGGAGCTTGGCAGCGACGCGGACCAACCGATGCAGCTAAGCCTACGGGCTCAAGTGGAGAAAGCGCCAGCCCCGTAAAGCCGGACCCACAGTGGAGTCAGCGGCGCCCCACAGAGCAGTCGTCAGATCCGCGGAGGAGTCGGCGCCGACCCCACAGAAGAGTCGGTGTCAGCTCCGTCCGACCGTCTCCGCCGGCGACGGAGTCGGCATCACGGACGGCTCGTTCCCCAACTTCCGCTTCATCTCGATGGAGAGCATCCACCAGATGACTGCAGCCTGGATGGTCGCGGTCGCGACGGACGCATACCAAAGGTGGCGGAGTTCGAACCAACTCTGGCCGGAGAGCCAAAACGCGGGGATGGCAAAGGTCACGTGCCGTGTGACACTCGCGGCCAAGGCGGGGACAGTGTTTCCCATCGCCTGAAACATTCCGGAACACGTGAAGACGATCCCCACCGCGACGAAGTTCCACGAGATGATCTGCAGAAACTCAGCACCCGCGGCGATGACCGCCTGATCATCGGTGAAGAAGGCGATGAATATGCCGGGCCGCACCTGGCACATTAGCGTCAGCAGGATCATGATCGCGCTGAGAGTGACCACGGCCGTCCTGAAGGTCTCCCGGGCCCGATCGGGCTTGCCCGCGCCTACGTTCTGCCCTGCGACCGGGGCGGTCGCAAACGCAATCGCCATCGCCGGGAGAAAGATCGCTTGCATGACACGCGATCCGACTCCGAAGCCCGCCTGGGCCTCCGGTCCGAAGCCGCGGATGGCCCAATAGATGATGGCCATGTACACGAACATGAGCGCGAACTCGCCTCCAGGCGGCAGCCCGACCGCGAGGATTCGCTTCCAGGCGGAAACACGGGGACGGACCATGCTCGCGTCGAACACCACGTACCGCTCGAGGCGCTTGAAGTAGATGGTCATCAAGACCACGGCGACAGCAACCGAGATCGTCGTCGACATGCCCGCGCCCGCGACGCCGAATGGCCGGCCCGTGCCCCAGCCCGCGATCATGATCGGCGAGAGGATGGCGTTCAGTATGACCGTCAGAACCTGCACGATGATCGTCGGGTTGACGATTCCGGTCCCCCGGAGCGCGGAGCCCATCGAGATGAGGGCGAACTGGAGGCCGAGGCCCGGCAGGAACCAGTAGAGGTACGTCATTCCCGCGGTCACCGTCTCGGCGTCCGCACCCAGGGTGCCCATGTATGCGCTGGCCAGGCCGTATCCACCGACCAGCGTCACGGCCGCGAACAAGGCGGCCAGCACGAGGCTCTGGTTGAAGATCAGGTTTGCGTCGTCCCGATCCTTCCTCCCGCTCGCTTGAGCGATGATTGCCATCGTCCCCACACCGAGGGCCTGAGTGATGGCCATCACGAGGAACTGCAAGTTGCCCGCGGCGCTGACACCGGCGATGGCGGTATCCCCGAGCAGGGCCACGAAGTAGAGGTCGACCAAATAGTAGAGCGTCTGAAAGACCATGCCGACCGCGATGGGCACGGCCATCCTCATGATATGGCCCGAGATCGGGCCTTCTGTCATGTCGTGCATCGCTCGTCGGGCACCCTCGACTGCGGGATCTTAGGTGAAGACGTCACGGGTCGCTCTTCCTGGGCAAGCAAGAACGGTAACATCGACGGACACCGCGACCAATTGCAGGCGGCCCGGGGCTTGCTGTTCACGATGGTTCACCGGCTGACTCACTTAACGTGCAACATAAAAGTTGCATATTGAGTCATGCCGGATTCCTTCCTCGCCATCTCGGATGCCACACGGCGCCACGTTCTCGAACAGCTGAGGACGCGGGACCCACTGTCGGTAACCGATTTGTCGGAGCCGCTGTCCATCAAGAGACAGGCGGTGACCAAGCATCTCGACGTGCTGGAGAGCGCCGGCCTTCTGGAATACCATCGGCCGGGACGAAAGCGCATCCATCGCTTGAGGGCCCAGCCGCTCGAGGACGTGGCCGACTGGCTCGCTCCCTACGCTGCCGCATGGGACCGGCGCCTGTCACGCTTGCGTACACATCTGGTGGAGGACGACGCGACATGAACCTGGTGATCACAAGAGCGTTGGAGTTCAGCGCCGACATCGAGCGGGTGTGGAAGGCACTCACGGACTCGAGCGAGATCTCGAATTGGTTCTCGGACCGGGCCGAGTTCGATCCACGACCCGGTAGCTTCGGCTGGCTCTAGTGGGATAAGCACGGCCGTTATCCGCTTCAGGTCGAAATGGTGGAGCCGCCACATCGCATTTCCTGGAGTTGGAGTCACAATCCCGGTCTCGCCTTCGATGCCGAGAAGTCGACTTTGGTCGAATGGACTCTGACGGAGCGAGACGCGGGGGGGTACCCTGCTCGAGCTACGCGAGTCGGGCTTCCGCACCCAGGCCGACCATCAGCAAAACGAGACGGGATGGACCGCAGAGTTGGCGGAGCTGGTGGAGCTTCTGGAGGGTTCGCCAGCCGGTTCTTAGGCCCACACGTCGCATTGCCTACATCGGATCGGTCACCCCTCAGGAGTAGGGCATCATCGGCTCTTTACCGACCAATCGCGCATAGACCGCCAACGATCCTCGATGGTGGGCGGTGTGATCGACGATCCCCGACACCACCGCGATTCGCTGGGCTCCTCCCATGATCCACGTGTCCGGAATCGGCTCGAAGAGCGTTTCATCTGAGGCGGCACCGATCACCGCGACGGCGTTGGCGAAGGCCCGATCCAACCACTCCGTGTCAAGCACTCAGCCGTAAGTCTTCCGGAGCTCCGTCTTCTGCACCTTGCCGGTACCGCCGATCGGCAACTCGTCGACCATCACGACGTCATCCGGAATCCACCAATCCTCGACCTTGTCCTTGAAGAACTCGAGCAATTCCTCCTTAGAGGGCTTCGCACCTGCGTTGGGCCTCACGATAAGGAGTGGCCTTTCGCTCCATTTTTCGTGTGGGACTCCGATTACCGCCGCCTGCATGACATCGGGATGACTCATCGCCAGATGCTCGAGTTCGATCGAGCTGATCCACTCTCCGCCCGACTTGATCAGGTCCTTGATGCGGTCGATGATGTGCATGTACCCGTCTGCGTCGATGGTCGCGACATCTCCCGTGGGGAACCACCCGTCGCTGTCGACCGCTTCGTCCTCATCACGGAAATAGGCACGGCTCACCCACGGTCCCCGGACCTTGAGTTCACCGAAAGCTTTACCGTCGCGCGGTAGCGTGTTGCCCTCGGGATCCACGATCTTCATCTCCACGCCATAGATGGCCCGCCCCTGCCGAACTTGGATGTCGTAGCGCTCCTCGGCGGGGGCCGTGCGCTGCTCCGGCTTGAGCACATTCACGGTCCCGATGGGGCTCGTCTCCGTCATGCCCCAACCCTGCCGTACCTCGACACCGAACTCCTTGTCGAAGGCCTCCACCATTGAGCGCGGAACCGCAGTCCCTCCAATGATCATGAGCTTGAGGGATGGAACACTGGTGTCATGTTCGCGCCAGTAATTCAGCAGTCCGGTCCAGACCGTAGGTACCCCGGCCGCGCTGGTGACGCCTTCATCGCACATCAACTCCGTGAGGCTCCTGCCGTCCAACCCCGGACCCGGCATTACGAGCTTGGCACCGGTCATCGGCGTGGCATATGGCGTTCCCCAGGCATTGACGTGGAACATGGGCACCACCGGCAAGAACGCCTCAGATTCCGACAGCGCCAGACAGTCGGGGAGCGATACACCAAACCCATGAAGCACGCTGGACCGATGACTGTACAGGACGCCCTTGGGATGTCCCGTGGTTCCGGACGTGTAACAAAGCGAAGAAGCGTGGTTTTCATCGAACTCAGGCCAAACGAAGTCGTCTTCCTCTGCGCTCAGGAGATCCTCATAGCACAGCAGGTTCGACAACCCAGACTCAGGCATGTGGTCGGCGTCCGTCATGACCACGACGCCCTTCACGGTCTTCAGATGCTCGGCTATCGCCTCGACCAGGGGCAGAAACGTGAGATCGGTAAATAGATACTGATCTTCAGCGTGGTTGAGGATATAGGTCATCTGCGTGGGGTGCAGCCGCGGGTTGACCGTGTGGCACACGGCCCCCATGCCGGAAACACCGTAGTAGAGCTCGACGTGTCTGTATCCGTTCCATGCGAGCGTGGCGATGCGATCACTCGCATTCACCCCGAGCGTGGTCAGGGCGCCGGCCAACTGTTTGCTACGCCGTCGCAGATCCGCGTAGGTGTACCGGTGTACCGGACCCTCTACGGTGCGCGAAACGATCTCGCGATCGTGATATACCGTGCCTCCGTGCTCGATCAAGGAAGAGATGAGCAACTGCCGGTTCATCATGAGACCCTGCATGGCCGCTCCTGGGCATGGCGGAGAAAAGTCGGTGCGGAGACAATGTTACGCTCCGCAGTGCTCCACGAAAACCTCTTCCGCATACCGGTACGTCCGGCTCGGCGGCGAATCGTTCTCGCGGGTCAGCGCGCGTTGGGCGCACGTTAGCACGCGTCAGCAGCGATGGCGGGTCAGGGGCCGTATCCCCGGATCTCACTCAGCAGAAGCTTGCTCCGCACGAAGACCCCACTCCCACGCCCGATCTCGTTCCCGTCCGAATCGTGCACGACGGCTTCGGCGATGAACTGGGACTTGTTGCGGTTGACCACCCGGCCAACTGAACGAAGCGTGCCCGACGAGACCGGCCTGGTGAGATACGTCGTGAAGGAAGTCGTCAGGACGAACACGTCTCTTTCGAGTGAGTTGGCGGCGAAGAACGCCGCGTCGTCGAGGAGCTTGAAATAAACGGAGCCATGGAGCCCTCCGGCGGAGTGAAAGAACTGCTCTGACACCTCGATCTTGATCGTCGCCTCGGAATCGGATATTTCGATGCTCGGGTGGTAGAGATCACTGATCGGCGCCGCGAGATACATGTTCTCAAGAGCTGTGAAGTGGGGATCTTTGGTCATTTCAGCTTCTCGCGATGCAAGGCTGGCGACTTTGGGCCTGGAGGTCGGACGCATGCTCGACTATAGGTCGCTGGGCCATTTACAGGGACAAGACATATGACGAGTCCGGCTGGGGTTGGGGCTGTTTCCTAACAGATCTGCGGCGATGGAGCACCCCCTATGCAAGCGTCGTGAAGTTGCGAACTGCCCAGGCGAGTAGCCATGCCGCTGATATAGTGACAATGCGGATATCGCCGATGTCCTGATTCAGCCCTAGATCGGTGGCGACACCTGTGAAGGCACCGCCCCCCGCGACAACGGCTGCGATAAGAAAGCTCAGGATAATCTTTGTAGTGCCCGACATCGTGACTCCTCGCCAAGGCTTCAGCTCCCCAACTCCACTGAGGGGGCCATCTAAGGTCTCTGCGATTCTGCTACGCGGTGAGCAGAATACCCTGAGCGCGCCGCTCTCCGCCAGATCTCTGCGACGCGGTTACACGACCGCATTATGGGCGATCGGGGTCCCCCTGCGGAGGTGCGGCCTTTCGTCCTACGCTCTCGGTAGGCAGATTGGCCACGCACCAGAGCCGGGATTGGGGCGAACATCGGGAGGGCCACCGGAATGCAGAAATCATTGGCGATACTCCTCTGCGCTGCCACGACACTGTCTTGCGGGGGCGCTGAGTCGGCTGGTGAGGAGGATACGATGGAGCCTCTACCGACCACCGGTAGCATCGAGCGTCTCGATCCGCGATTGGATGCTATCGTGCCCCCGAACGCCGTGCTCGAGGTTCTCTCCGAGGGCCACGAATGGGTCGAAGGCCCCGTGTGGGTTCCAGCGCTCCAGTCGATCCTCTACTCGGACATCCCCAACAACGCCGTCTACCGGTGGAGCGAGGGCGAAGGGGCCTCGCTCTGGCTGCAGCCGGCGGGATACACGGGGGAGGTGCCGAGGGAAGGGGAGAGCGGATCCAACGGCCTGCTCCTGGACGCAGAGGGAAGGCTTGTGTTGGCCCAGCACGGGGATCGACGCATCGCCCGGATGAACGCGCCATGGGATGCGCCCAAGCCCAACTTCGAAACGCTTGCCGGGGAATACGAAGGGAAGCGTTTCAATTCCCCCAACGACGTGGCGACGCGGAGCAACGGCGATCTGTACTTCACCGACCCGCCGTATGGACTGGAGGGGGGCGTCGAACCGAAGGAACTCGACTTCCAAGGGGTTTATCGGTTGGCCACCGACGGCTCGTTGACCTTGCTGATCGACGATCTTTCTCGCCCCAACGGCATCGCGTTCTCCCCCGACCAGTCCATCCTCTATGTGGCCAACTCAGATGGTGCGAATCAGCCGGTGGTCATGGCGTACGACGTCGAGCCAGACGGAAACATCGCCAATGGTCGCGTCTTCTTCGAATCATGGGGCGACGGCATGGCCGTAGATCAGCAGGGCAACGTCTACGTGACCGGACCCGGGGGCGGGGTGTTGATCATCAATGCGAATGGGGAGCACCTCGGGACACTGCTGGCGCCGCCGAGAACATCGAACGCCACGTTCGGTGAAGATGGCTCCACACTCTTCATCACGGCCAACACGCGGCTGGTGCGCATTCGACTGAACGTGAAGGGTGTGGGCTTTTAGGACGCGCCGATCACTTGATGGGCGAAAAATCCGTCGGCTCGAGGAACACTGACACCACGCCGGCCACGATCCGGCCATCCGCCTGGGAGTCGCGACTCACCTGCTGCCATTCAGGATCGTCTCTGAAGCCCTGCCAACTCGCCGTCGCCGCCTCGCGGCTGTCGTGGGAGATGATGTAGACCAGGGTGTTCGACGAGTTCGGTTCGTCCTGGGGAGTCCAGTAGCCGATGTTGGTCATCCCGTGGTTCTCGAATATGCGCATCGTGTGATCGCGGAACCGGGCCTGAAGGTTGGGTAGCTTGCCCTCAGGAGCCGTGTAGGTTCTCAACTCGAAGACGCGGTCCGCGGATTGCGCCTGGGCATCTGCGATACCCTGCGTCGCACTACCCAGCATGAAGCCCGCTCCAAAAACGGTCGCCACGCAGACGAACAAGAAACGCTTACTGGTTGCCATGCTTCGCTCCTCCGGGCTGTCGTGCCCATGGCGGAATGGATGTCGGTGACCCATGCGACGCACGGATCGGTTCAGTTTCGCTTAGCGGGCGGCTTCGAAGGCCAGAAAGTCCATGACCGACGGGAAGCTCCGGTAGTCCGACGCCGTCCGGCCTTCTAAGTCGGTGGCGTTGACATCCACACCCAACTCGACCGCTAACTGCGCGGCTTCCAGGGTGAGAGCCTCCAGATCCGCAGGATCGGGATTGACGAAGCCACGCGCCCTTCGCGGGCCACCCATCCCGACAGCGGCCATGAGAGTGGTGGTCGCTTCGGTCCTGCCGCCAGCCCCATACGACCCGGAGGCACCCACGTAAGTGACGTGATGCACGAAGAGAGGATCGGCCCCGTGCTCTACGAGAAGGCGCATGAACTCGGCTTGGGCGAGCCGTGCCGCGACCCAGAAGGGTGTCGCTCCGATAAGGGCAGGGTGAATGTACCAATCGGCCGACGCGCGGCGCGTGGGCGTCCAGTTCGTGATTCGAGCATTCGGATCGGCGCCATTGGCGAGAAGCAAGCGGCCCAAGTCTTCGTCCCGACGCATGATCGTCACGTGGAGCGCTGAGAATCCGGCCTCGGCCGCATTCGGGTCTGCGCCCTCGTCGAGCATGAACTCCACCAGATCCCTAAAGCCGGAGTGGGCGGCCAGAACCATGACGCTGACGCCCCGCTCATCGGTATCGTTCACATTGGCACCGGCATTCACGAGCATCCTCGCGGAGGCGAGATCGCCCACCCGGGCCGCGAACGTCAGCGCCGTGTTGCCCCCGTGGGGGACGGCCTGCTGATTCGCCGGGTTACTATGGGGTGAAACGGCCATGACCTGACTCCACGTCGCCGACCGGGCGTGGATGTCCGCTCCGTATTCGAGCAGCACGCCGACCACGTCGGAGTGCTGTTGGGAGACCGCCCACATGAGCGCAGTCTGGCCACGCGTCGCGGTGACGTTCGGGTCGGCACCAGCGGCGAGTAGCCGCTCCACCACCCCGGGGTTGCCGGTGCGTGCCGCCGTCATGATGGGGGCCTCGCCGGAGAGAAGCGCGGCGTTCGGATCCGCTCCGGCCTCGAGCAGGGTCTGAACCATCGAAGCACTTCCGTTCAAGCTCGCGATCCAGAGAGGCACCGCGCCGAGATCGTTCGCAGCGTCTACCTCAGCGCCTGCGCGAATCAGGAGTTCGGCGGTCTCGACGTCGTCCCAATAGCTGGCCCAGTGGAGGGCGGTCGCTCCGTCGGGTGCGGTGGCGGTGACGTCCGTGCCTTGATCTACCAGAGACCGCACCGCTTCCCAGTCTCTGACCTTCGCAGCCTCGATGAGGGGTGGGAGGTCGGCGACACTGGCTCCTACCAGAACCAGAGCCAAGCCCAACGGCAGCACTACGTTCGCCCAGTTACGCATACATGATCAGATCCCGGGGAGCGCATCGATCTGCAGCGCTCCAGTGCTCGCTCCGATCCGGTCCACCGGCATACCGAACTTGTCCATGAGTGTAACCAGTAAATTCGCCATCCCCGGCTCGTTGGCGTACGAGAGGTGTTGACCGCCTCGAAGGGTTCCCGCGCCACCTCCCATCACGAGGATTGGAAGGTTTTGGCCGGAGTGCCGTGTGCTGTTGGAGATCCCTGAGCCGTACAGGATCGTCATGTTGTCCAGCAGATTTCCGTCCCCGTCGGGCGTCGCCCGAAGCTTGGCCAAGTACTGCGAGAAGAGCTGGGTGTGGTAGCGATTGATTTTCGACATGCGCTCGACCAGATCCGGCTGGTTGTTGTGATGCGAAAGCGGATGGTGAGCATCCGGCACATCGATCTGTGGGTAGGGCCGGGGGCTCTGCTCTTTGCCGATCATGAACGAGATGACCCGGGTCAAATCGGCCTGGAGCGCCAGCAGCTTCAGGTCCATCATCAACTCCAAGTGGTCTTCGAACACCGGCGGTGCGCCTTCGGGTTGCTCGAAGTTGGGCAGGTCGATATCGATCTGCTCCTCAGCCTTCTGAATTCGGCGTTCGACATCCCGGATAGCTTCTGTGTATTGCTCCACTTTGATCTGATCCTGCGCACCGATCTCCCGGCTGAGGGCGCCGATCTTGTCCGTCACGGAGTCGAGTATGCTCGACTGCTGTCTCAACCTCGCCTCCCGAGCCGCCCGCTCAGTGGAGCCACTGTCGCCGAACAGTCGCTCGAACACGGCACGAGGATTGTACTCCGTAGGTAGTGGCTGGGTTGGACCACGCCACGAGAGCGTATGCGTATAGACGCAACTGAGGTTGCTGCTGCAGGCCCCCGCGTTTGCCGGGGCGTCCATGGAGAGCTCGAGCGAGGCCAACTGCGTTTCCTGGCCGAACTTTTGTGCCAGGAGCTGGTCCATCGAAACGTCGGCGATGATCTCAGTCTCGGTCGTCCCGCCCTGGGGAATACCGGTCAGGAACGATCCGGAAGCGCCGGCGTGGATCTGGACCCAATTCGCTCTGATTCCCGAAAGAACCAGCATTTGCTCCCGAAACGGCTCGAGAGGCTCGAGGATCGGTGTCAGCCCGAAATCCCGCCCCTCTCCCGTTGGAGACCAGTACTCCATCGCCATCCCGTTCGGTACGTAGAACGTCTGGAATCGATGCACGCGCTCAGGCGCAGCCTGTCCACGGAGTCCGAAAGCGGGGAACATCGAGTCCAGAAACGGTAGCGCCAAGCTGGCCCCGAGCCCCTTCAGCACCGTGCGTCGGGGGAGCGATTTCCCGGTCAGGATCGTTGTCATGTGGCATCTCCCAAGTGTGTTCTGTCCCTGCCTAGATCGGTTCGGCGGACCGGCGCATGAGAAAAGCCGGGCTCTGTGTGATTCCAAGGATAATCGATGACCAACGGTATTCGTTGTCTTCCGCGTCGCGTACGATACGCCGCACGGTCGGCTGATCAAAGTACTCGAGCGGACGCCCCAACGCGTACGACATGAGCTTCTCAGTCACCGTGCGAACGAACTGGTCATCGTAGTCGAGCAGGAGTGCTCGCAACGAAGATACCCCATTCAACTCGACACCGCTCGGCCAAGTCCCGAGGTTATCGACCGGACCACCCGTCTCATCGGTGTCCCGCCACGCTCCCACGGCATCGAACTCTTCGAGCGAGAACCCGAGGGGATCCATGAGCGTATGGCAACTGGCGCATAGGGGATCGGTCCGGTGCCGCTCCAGTCGCTCGCGAATGCCAAGCACCTCCGCCTCCGGACTCTGATCCAGGCTGGTGTCCACGTTGGCCGGCGGCGGTGGCGGATCCGCACCCAGAATGTTGTCCAGAAGCCATTTGCCCCGTAACACGGGCGACGTGCGGTCCGGGTACGCCGTGATCGCCATCAAACCCCCGTGCGCGAGCAGGCCTCCCCGCTGATCGGGGTTCGGAAGCGTAACTCGGCGCGGGCGGCTGCCGTAGATGCCAGGAATCCCGTAAAACCTCGCCAATCGCTCATTGGCGTAGGTGTAGTCGGCGCTCAGCAGCTCCGGAATAGGCCGATCGTCTCGCAGATTGCTACCGACAAACATCTCGGTCTCCTGCCGGAATGCATCCAGGAGACTGTCGTCGAAATCGGGATACTTGAGAGGATCGGCGAGCTTCTCGGGGAGAAGCCGAAGGTTGAGCCACTGAGCCGCGAAGCCGTCTACGAGTGCGTCGATGGCTCGCGGATCTTCCAACATCCGGCGAACCTGCTGCTCCAGCACGGCGGGATCGGTCAGACGCCCGGCCTCCGCCAGTTCGAGCAAGGGCTCGTCGGGGATGCTGCTCCACAGGAAGAAAGACAGCCGGGAAGCGACCGCCACGTCGTCGAGGGCATAGACGTCGCCCGGCTCGACTCCGGCGGACTCACGATAAATGCGGAAGAGGAACTCCGGATCGACCACGAGTCGCTCGAGGGCGAGCTGAATCCCAGCGTCGAAACTGCCCCCCCCAGAGCGACCCTGACGGAAGAACTCGAGCAGCATCTCCGCGTCCTGGTCCGTCGCCGGACGGCGAAAAGCCCGCCGGGTCATTCTGGAGAGGATCCGCGTGGCACACGCCTCTTCTTCCGCGCCGGGCTCGGGACGACATACGAAGATTTCGTTCCGACTCGGGGTGTCCGTGGCCGTGCCGGTGATCTCGTAGGGGCCTCCGATCTGGACTGAGTGGACGCTTGCGTGGTCCATGTAGATCTGATCGTTCGTCAGGACCCTCCCTCGCTGCTGCGGCTGCGGAAGTAGTTCCGGCTCCCACTGGTCTCTGACGAACGATACCCCGACTGCACGAGGCCCGGCCTCGACCGCGAGCCTGAACTCCAGATGGGCGTCTCCGCTCGACTGCATGTACTCTTCCCACTCAGGAGAACCGGCCGAGCCCGGCTCCCCCGCTCCGGCATAGCTGGCAGCCGCCGGCCTGAACTCGAGCGCTCCACCTCCCACCGTGAACCTCTCGAGTAGCTCACCGTCGAGCCTCAGGTCCACCTGCTGCTGCCATCCCATGCCCATCAGGTAGTCCTGGTACTGCCTGCGGAGCTGGATTTTGATCAGGTATTCCCCATCGGCCGGAAAATCGTAGCGAAGGGCAATGCCGCCCCGTGACCCGAAGGGGAGGTCTTCACTTTGACGCTGGTCCTGCACCACGTGCAGCGGAACCTCGAAGGTCTCCACGCCCGGAGCCGTGGGCGGGAGGCCCGTCGCAAGGCGGGTCACCTGCCGGGCCAGGGACATGTACCGCTCCATATGCGTGGCCGTGATAGAGAGCTGGTCGGCAAAATTGTCGAAGCTTCCGTCTGCCGTCTCGTCACCGGGCAGAAGCGACATCACATCCACGTCGAGCGCCAACAAGTCGTTAATCGCGTTGTTGTATTCCAAGCGGTTGAGACGGTGGATGGGGTTCGTCGCACCCGGGTTGGGCTGCGTCGTCGAGGCGGCCCCGTCGATTTCTGTCTCGAGCCAACTTGCCACCAGGTCGTACTCGGCCGGCTCAGGTCGCCTTACGCCACCCGGCGGCATCGTGCCGGTTCGCAGCTTCCGGATTACAGTCTCCCAGGTATCGGCAGCGGCGCTCGGGTCTTCGACGTCCAACACGTCGAGCGCCAGTCCACCGGCAAGACGCCTCTCGTTGTGACACCCTACGCAGTACGTGTCCAGGATCTCACGCGCGTCTTCAGCGTCCGCGAGGGCGAAGTGGGGTGTTATGGGGCCCGCAAACGCCAGCTCAGTGGAGGACGGGTGCGCGCCGAGGACCACCATCGCGACGCCACCCGCGACGAGGAGCGCGGCCAGCGAGGCATGGCCGGCCCTGGAGCCCCTGAGACCGGACTTCCTGGGGGCGGTGTAGGACATCCTACTCGTCATGGTCCCGTGCGTGCGACTCGAGTCTCTTCACTTCTTCGTGGGCGTGATCTTTTCTCAAAGATCGATTCCTCGCTCGAATATCGCGGGCCGCACGCTTGCGGACGTCCGCTGAACTGACGGATGAAATCGACATCATCTTCTCGATGTCCTCACTTCCGCAGGACGTGCATCCGGGCACGGGAGACGAGTTCAGCACCAGAATCTCGAACTCATTTCCGCACGCTGTACAACGATACTCTAAAATTGGCATCCCATCTCCTGCTTGTCTCTCTCCGACCCACGACTCCTGGGAGCGTCATGGGGTCACGGTAATGCTGAGGAGCTTATGATTCGCGATGCTTGCGTCGTGGCCCTGGGCACTCAGGGCGATCGGCAGCAGCAAGAGGACCATGACCGGAACTGCGAGACGATGTCTGCCGTTCATCAATAAACTCCCTCGAGAAACGTCCCCCCCCCGAAATCCCGCCCTGTAACTGTACCCTCTCCTCTATACACCCCTTGCCACCCTGTACCGGCCTGTCCCGATAACACCCGGTAAACCTACGGGCGATCCTCCGAAAGAGCGAACGCGACCAGCGTAGTCCCTGAGGGGATCAGCACGTGCTGGCGGCCGTCGAGCATGTGAGTCATCGGCGCCGCGCCCCAGATTCGGGACCCAGTCTGGTAATGCCAGAGGTTTTCGCCCGTGCGGGCGTCGAACGCCATGAAGTTGCCTTCGTGGTCTCCGGCGAAGACGAGACCCGACACCGTGGTCATGACCCCGGCCATCGTGGGCGAGGGGTAGCGGAACTCCCACATGCGCTCGCCCGTCAGCACATCGATCGCGCGTAGAGCCCCGTACCCCTGGTCCCGGTCGATCCAGATGACGCCACCTGAGGTGTTCTGACCCAGGACGAGCTCAGGCTCCTGCGGCACGAAGGTGGCGCAGCTCTCACGCGCGGTGACGAAGAGCATTCCGAGCGCCGGATCGAATGATGGCGGCATGAAGTTCGTCCCACCCCAGGGCTCGGGCAGACACCCCTTGCTGCCGTCGTTGAGTATGATCGGTCGACCGTCCGGTCCGATCTCCCGTGCCCACGTAGTGTCCGTGAACGGTTTTCCGAGGAGCAGCTCACCCGTCGTCCGATCGAGCACGTAGAAGAAGCCGTTGCGGTTCGCCATCATCACCACGCTGCGCAACTCACCCTCGATCATCAGATCCGCCAGCACGGGTATTTGGTTGGCATCCCAGTCGTGCGTGTCGTGGGGGGTGAACTGGTAGTGCCACCGAAGCGTACCGGTGTCTGCATCGATCGCGACGATCGAATTCGAGTAGAGGTTGTCCCCCTCCCGGTCCTCATCGTAGTAGTCGGGATTCGGATTTCCGGTGCCCCAGTACAGAAGATTGAGATCCGGATCGTAGCTCCCCGTCATCCAGGTCGCGCCGCCACCCCGTGCGAGGTTGTCGCCGTCCTGGGGCCAAGTCTCACTTCCCGGCTCGCCCGGCCCCGGGATCGTGTAAAACCTCCAGATGCGTTCGCCGGTCTCCGGATCGTAAGCGTCGATGAATCCACGGGTCGGATACTCGCCGCCTGAGTTCCCGACGATCACCTTTCCGTCGATGACGAGAGGGGCCAGTGTCGCGGCATAGCCGACGTGGTAGTCTGCGAGCTCGATCTCCCAGAGCACGCTGCCGGTCGTCCGATCGAGCGCCAGGAGGTGAGCATCGAGCGTCACCATGAAGAGACGGTCACCGAGCATGCCGAATCCGCGATTGACCGGCGCGCTCGCCCCGTACGTGAGATCGTCCGGAAGGTCCCGCCGATACTCCCAGAAGGGCCGACCCGTCCGTGCGTCGATTGCCCACGCGAAGTTGTTCGACCCGGTTACGTACAGCACGCCGTCCAGGACCAGTGGCGTGGTCTCGAACCCCCTGCCTCGCGTCGTCGTGCCGGTCTGAAACGTCCATTGCGGGACGAGTCGGTGCACGTTTTCGGGCGTGATCTGCGCCAGCGGGCTGTGGCGCTGGCCACTGTAGTCGCCTGAGAAGGTTAGCCAGCGTGTCGGATCGTCCAACCCCTGGAGGATATCCTCATACGTGACGCCAGCGTCGGGCGCGATGCCGGTGTCGACGTTCTGCGCGGCCAGCTGTGGCGGGCCCAGCGTGCTCGACGCGAGCAGCGCGATCACCGCCGCAAGTCTCCTGAGCAGCGCGAATTTTCTAAGCAACATCACGTATCCACCTCTCACCGAGATCGGAATTTCAAAGGCGATCGGAATCGGCCCCGCGTAGCGTGCCGAGATATTGCAGCAGATCATCGAGCTCCTCATCGCTGAGACGGTCGGGGCCGAACTGGGGCATCAGCGAGCGTTCCTCGCGGATGACCTCTTGAACGTCCGCTTTGACGTATCCCTGGAGACGCCCGCGCGTATCCAGAATCTGAATCGAAAACGCATCCTCGCCTTTCGTCACAGCGCGGACGCGCTCACCGTCCCGAGTCACGACGGTCACCGGCCGATATCCGACCACCATCGACGCGCTCGGGTCCCGAATCGAGCGTATCAGCATGTCGCGGGACCGAATCGTCGCGATACGAGATAGGTCAGGCCCCAGACGCCCACCGGCGCCGTTCACACTGTGGCAGCGGGTGCACGTCGTCGAGAAGATCTCCTCGCCTCGCCTGGCGTCGCCCCTGTCGTTATCGAACTCCGGCACCGTGCTGATACTCTTCACGTAGGCAACCATGGCCCAGATCTCCAGGTCCGGCGCGGCGCTGGAAGGCATGATGCTGCCCAACACACCGGTCTGAATCGTCTGGAACACCCGGTCGTCGCTCGCACCGGACGCCCAGAGCAGAGTCAGGTCCGGACCGGTGATGCCTTTGGCGTCGCCACCGTGACACTGGGCACAGCGGGCCCCGAACAAGGCACCCCCCGCACGAATCGCCCTTGGATCCGTCTCATATGGGTTTCCGGTCTGCGCGCTCGCGGGGAGCGGCGCTGAGAAAAGCAGGATCAAGAATACGCGTGTCGACGTTAGGCGGACCATAACCGCATACCATATCGGACGGTCGAGGGGTTAACAAGCCCGTCGAGGGCCTGGATTGCGCGGGCCGCTCGTACCCGGTTACCCTCATGCGAACTTGGGTCTACCCAGCGTGATCCTGTCCATTCGTGCATGAGGGGATGGTCCAATGAAGAAGACATACACCCGCCGCGATAGTCTCAAACTCATGGGATCCGGGGTGATCGGATCGCAAGTGCTCGGACATGCTCAGTCGTTGGGGGCCCAGCCGACGGAGGCCAAGATAGGTGGAGTGCCAGCAACCGGCGCCGCCGGAGACATGCGCGGCATCTTCGTCATCCTGTCGACTCCTTACACTGAGTCGGGCGCGGTCCACTACGACGACCTGGCGTTCCAGGTGGAGTGGCTCGAGCACGCCGGGGTGCACGGGCTCGTCTGGCCACAGAACTCGAGCGACTACACTCAGCTCACGACCGAAGAGATCATGCAGGGGATGGAGGTCCTCACCAGAGCCAACCGGGGACGTTCGATGACGCTCGTGCTGGGCGTTCAGCAGGACTCGACGCCGGACATGGTGGAACTGGCCACCTTCGCCGAGAGCCTCGCGCCCGACATGATGATCGCGATGCCGCCGAAGGTGGGGAATTCCCTGGAGGACTACCGGGAGTACTACTCCGCGCTGGCGGAGGTCACCTCACGGCCCATCATGATTCAGACCTCGCCGAACCGCCCGGACGTCGAGTTCAAGACCGACTTCATTCTCGAACTCGCGAACCAGTATCCGAACCTCGGCTACGTGAAAGAGGAAGTGCAGCCCGTCTTCGAGCGCATTCAAGCCCTGGTCGGCCAACCGCAGATCCAGCGCGTGTACTCCGCGATGCGGGGGCGTTACTTCGCCTACGACCTGCGCTTGGGAGTGGATGGGCTGGTCAGCGGCATGTCGATGTACGCGGAGGTGTTCGCACGGATGTGGGCGGCTTCACGGGTGGGCAACTGGGACGCGGTGCGCGACATCCATGGGAAGCTGCTCGTAATGCTCACCTGCGAGACGGAGATCCCCGGGGCCGGCCGCTACCTTCTCCAGCGACGCGGCATCTTCGCGACGGGGGCTCAGCGGGGCCGCGACTACTCCCTTTCGGCGGTGCAGATCGCTGAGATCGAACACAATCTGAAGGGACTCGAGCCTTACTTGATGAGGGTGCCGTCGCGAGGAGCGTAGAGCAGTTTAGTCCCCGCAACGCCCACACGTTCCCGACTCCGGGAACACGAACAGGCGCTCCCTTGCCACACCGCAGCCGCACGCGGTGCAAACGCCGTACGTGCCCGCGTCCAGGCGCCGTAGCGCTTCCTGGATCTGGGCCAGCCTGACGCTCTCACGTTCCCGCAGGCCCTTCGCGATACCCTGGTTTTGAAGAGAGTCCATACGCGAGAGTCGCCCCACGGCACCCTGATCGAGTTCGACGGTTTCGAGGGCTTGGTCCGTGACCGTCATACTTTTTTCGAGCTTGGCGAGTTGTCGCTCGAGCTCGTCACGGAACTCGGCGACCTGCGCGTCGGTGAGGTCGCTCATGGTCCGACGATATTCATCAGCCGGACCGAATGTTGCCGCGGCACGCACATATCTCCCTGGAGGCGACTGATGGGGGCCTAGCTCAGCCGGATCGGCAGCTTCCGAATCCTCTCGCCCGTCAGCGCGAAGATCGCGTTGGTGACCGCCGGAATGATCGGTGGCGTGCCCGGCTCGCCCACACCGCCCGGGGCATCCCCGCTCGGCGTCAGCAAGACCTCGACTTCCGGTGCCTCGTCCATCCGGAGCATCTGGTAGTCGTCGAAGTTGCCCTGCACCACGCGACCTCTCGCGATGTTGATCTCGCCGTAGAGGCCTGCTGTGAGCCCGTAGACGATGCCGCTCTCCATCTGAGCGCGGACGATCGCCGGGTTCACGACGACGCCACAGTCGATCGCGCACCACACTTTGTGCACGCGCGGTCGTCCGTCCTCGATGGAGACCTCCGCTACTTCCGCGACGAACGAGCCGAACGACTCCGCCATGGCGATTCCGCGTGCACGCCCTTCGGGGACGGGTGAGCCCCATTCCGAGGCTCCCGCGACCGCCTCCAGAACTGCCCGATGCCGTGGATGCGCGTCCAGCAACTCGTGCCTGTACTCATAGGGATCACGGCCCGCCGCGTGCGCCAGCTCGTCGATGAACGACTCGACGACGAACGCCGTGTGCGTATGCCCGACGGAGCGCCAGAAGCCTACCGGAATCGGTAGGTCGACTTTGGCGAACCTCACGCGGATGTTCGGCACGTGGTACGGCTGGTTGCTGGCTCCCTCCGTCGCCGTCGGATCCTTGCTTCCCGCCCAGTGCTCTGCAAAGCCCGGCACCCAGCTCGGCACCAAGTGCTCCATGATCGACTGAGTCGCAACGTCGTGTTGCCACGCGTCGGGCATCCCCTTCGCATCCAATACGGCGGCGAGCTCGTGATACGATGCCGGGCGGTAGAAGTCGTGCTGCATATCGTCTTCGCGCGACCAGATCACTTTCACCGGACCATCGACCTTGCCCGCCAACTCAGCGGCCTCGCGGACGTAGTCCCGTTCGGCCCGCCGCCCGAAACCGCCGCCCAAGAAGGTCGTGTGGACCTCAGTGTCGTCCGCTTCGACGCCCGCGGCTTTTGCCGCCACCTGGCGTGCACCCCCCCCGACGATGCCCGGCGCGTTCTGGAACTGCGTCCCCGTCCACACGGTGCAGCGACCGTCCCGCACCCACGCCGTACAGTTCATCGGCTCCATCGTCGCGTGTGCGAGGTATGGCAGTTGGTAAGTCGCGCGGATCGGCTCCCCGCTCGCCTCGAAGGTCGCTTCGACATCGCCGTCGTCCCGGGTGGATCCTCCACCCTCCTGTGTGGCCATGGCAAAGCGGCGAAAGATCTCCGTGTCGTCGAGCTCGCTCCCGCGTCCCTCATCCCACTCGACCACGAGCGCGTCCCGTCCGGCCTTCGCGGCGACATATCCCGCGGTGACGGCCGCGACGACCGCGACGCCGCTCTCCAGCTCCACGACTTCCTCCACGCCGGCCACGGCGAGCGCCGGAGCCGGGTCGAAGGAGCCCACCGAGCCTCCGAATACCGGGCAGCGAGCCACGACGGCGACGCGTGTGTCCGAGGGACCCGCGTCGATGCCGAAGACGGCCTCGCCCGTTGTTTTGACTGCGACGTCCAGGCGGGGCACCGATATACCGATGATTCCGAACTCAGAGGGATCTTTCAGCGGCACGTCCTTGGGTACGTCGAGCAACGCCGCTGCCACGGCGAGCTCGCCGTACGCGAGCTCGGAGCCGTCGGCGGCGATCGCCTTCCCACCGTGCATCCGGACTTGATCTGCCTCGACACCCCACTGCTGAGCCGCGGCTTCGCGCAGCATCCAGCGTGCCTTCGCGCCCGCCTCACGTAGAGGTTGCCAAGACTGGACTACGCTCGTGCTGCCTCCGGTCACCTGCATCCCGAACATGCCATACGCCGGATGCGCCGGCGCGAACTCGAACGTCACTTGGTCCCAGGAGACGTCGAGTTCTTCCGCGACGAGCTGAGGCAGCGCAGTCGCCACGCCCTGGCCCATCTCAGAGCGGCCCACCACCACCGTGATCTTTCCGTCCGTATCGATGCGCAGGAACGCGTCTGGGGCGAAGGCGGCGTCTGTGAGGGGGTCGCCGGGTCCTCTGATCACTCTATAAGAGACGCTGAGCGTGAGGCTGCCGCCCGCGACGACGCCTATTTTCACGAACGTGCGTCGAGACAGCCTCTTGCCGGCCTTTTCGGGTATCGTGAGGTCGATGGCCGCGTCCGTTGATGCGTCGCTGGGCTTGCTCATCGGTCGCCCCCCGGGGCGCCACCGCCGGTCGAGGTTGCCCTGGTCGGCAGATTGTCCACCTCGGGACCGGCCGCCTGGATCTTGGCCGCCCGATGAATCGCCCGCCTGATCGCGCCATACGTCCCGCACCTGCACACGTTGCCCGACATCGCGGCGTCGATGTCCGCGTCGGTGGGCCGGTCGCGAGTTGCCAAGAGGGCGGCGGCGGCCATGATCTGCCCGGATTGGCAGTAGCCGCACTGTGGCACCTGCTCTTCCACCCAGGCCTGCTGAACCGGGTGACCACCATCCGGAGAAAGCCCCTCGATCGTCGTGATCTCGGCCCCCTCGACACCGCCGACCGGGAACTGACACGACCGGATCGGCTGGCCATTGAGAAGGACCGTGCACGCCCCGCACTGGCCGATCCCGCATCCGAATTTCGTGCCGGTGAGTTCAAGCGATTCGCGCAGGACCCAAAGCAACGGATTGGCTGCGGGCACGTTTACGTCCCGAGCCTCTCCATTGAGGATGAACTTGGTCAAAACACGGCGCCTTCGGCCTGCTCCTTCTCGAGCCGGAGCTGCGCTGCCCGGGCGCATCCCTCCATGACTTGGAAGTACCGCCCCACCCACTCCTCGCCGACTACGTACGGGTGGGGACCGTCACCACGACCGGCGAGCATCCGGTTCCTGTTGACCGCGTTGTCGAACTCCGAGTGGTTCGAGAGGAGCACGGACGCCCCGGCGGCTGCGGCCACCTCGGCCATGTGCCGCTGGGCGTCGATATAGCTCTGAAAGTTCTGGATTCCGGGATCCGGTGTGTTGTTCACGAAGTTGAAAGCGGTGCCGCCCGAATACGCTACGTTCACCGGCCTACCGTTGTCGAAGACGGTGAAGGTATACGACAGCGTGCCTGGCGTGTGTCCCGGGGTCTCCCAGATGTTGACGGTCGTGTTGCCGAGCGTGAGCTCCATGCCGTCCGTCCCCACGATCCCGCGCGTCGGCGCCATCGTGGCGTAACGGTTCGGGTAGGTCTCGACGAGATCCCAGTCCGCACCGCCCATGACCACCTCGGCGCCGAACCGGTCCTGCAGGATCTGAGCACCGCCGATGTGATCCCCATGGGCGTGGGAGATGATGACGTATCGAATGTCCTCAGGATCGAGGCCGAGCCGTTCCAGTCCACCGATGATCAATTCCTCGGAATTATAAGGAAAGATCGTGTCGATGATGATGATGCCCTCGCTCGTGGTCAGCGCCCACGAAGAATGCACCTTACCGCCGACGAAGTAGAGATTGTCGAAGACCTTCGCCGGGTCCGCATGCCAGTTCGCGCGCGAGGGGACGTTCGTGGGGTCTGTGACGTAGCGCGGCAGGTTGTTGCTCGTGTTGACACCGCCACTCGCGGGAAGCAGGCAATTGCGGTTCAGTGTGCCGAGAAACTCGAAACCGGCCGCCCTCTTCGCCGATCGCAGCGCCGCTTCAATCTCCGCGTCGAAGTCCCGTCGGGCGTTCTGCGCGAATCCCTTCGTGGGAGCCAAACCGGCGATGATCGAGAGAGTTACAACGAACCGTACGATGCGCAAACTCATGACGCTTCTCCTCGACAAGGGATGGGAGCCAGAGGCTCGTTGGCCTCCCACGTCAACCTTATGGGCCACCTCGCTACTCGCAAGACGGATGGGGAGTTTCGGTTCGAAGGTGGATGCAGTCACAGGCCCCTGATCGATTGTCGGAGCCACTGCAGCGAATCCTCCGTGCCCACGAAGAGTTCCTCTGGGAACATTAGATATGACTGCATCTCACGGTAGATCACATCCTGCTCGTAGCGGTTGATCCCCAGGCCCGCCAAATATTGAAGCCGGAGATTCCGATCGCGGTTTATCTCCGCCTCTTCGAGCCACGGCACCAGGTTCCTGCCACCGCCTGCGTAGGTGGCGAGCAGTGCCAGCGCGGAGCCGATGCCGACTTCGGCGAGAGAGGTGCGGACTCCCTCGTACCCGGGCCGGCGCAGGCGCTCTTCCAATACTTCGACGTCGATGCGCGTCGGCTCCAGTTGACCCATTAGCACGAGGTCGTACCCCCGTCCGTTGAGAGTATTCGCCCAGATCGTCCCGTCGGGGAAAGCTTCCAGGAAGGTGGCGATCTCGCTCTTCACCGCCTCCGTGCCGGCCTCGTAGAGCTGGACGAAGACCGTGACGACCCCCCCGGGATTGAGGCGCTCCTTCACCAGCTCCCAGAATTCCCGCGTGTACAGGTTAGCCGCACCTTTCACCCAGGGGTCGAGGGGGTCGGACGTGATCGCGTCGAAGGTCTCATCGGTGGTCAGTAGAAAATGTCGACCGTCGTCGATCCGGAACTGGACTTTCGGATTGGTGGCGACCCCGAAGTTGTAGTCGCTGAAGTATTCGGACACGACCTCGGGCACGAGCGGCTCGATCTCGGCGATGGTGACGCGATCCACCCGGGGATCGATGCTCACCGCACCGGCGGTCACCCCCGCGCCCATCCCGATCACGAGGACTGAGCTGGGGTCATCCGGCACCAGGGTGGTGAAATGCCCCAACATGCGCTGTAAGCGCATGTCCTGTGGGTAACTGGACGCCTGGATCTTGCCGGCATTGTGGTAACTCATCACGCCGCTTTGCTCCCGAGACACCGCCAACGAAGCATGGGTGCCCTCTCCCACATAGATGATGTCGCCCGCGGTCTCAACCCATGTGGCCGCGTATCGGCCATAGGCCACCAGCAGGCCGGGCACCGGGGCCACACTGAGGCCGAGCAGGACGGCCGCTCCTACGATCGCCGTCGTCGAGGATAGGCTTCTGACGTTGAGTGTGAGCCGGCGAATGGAGCCAGATGCGAAGGGTCCCAACAGGAGCAGGGAAGAAAGTCCGGCGACGCCGATCAGTACTCGCTGTGTCTGTTGCGTACCGATCGTACCGATCACCAGAAGAGAAACGGACAGCGCGCCGACGATCGCGCCAACAGTGTTGGCCGCGTAGACCCTGCCCACGAGGTGGCCTGTGTCCTGCCCCCTGGATGCTACGGCCGCCAACGCGAACGGGAAGCTGAGCCCCCAGAGGATCGCGCCCGGCAAGACGGTCAAGAGGCATCGCACCAGATCGATCTGGAAGTTGTTCCAGGGCGAGACGGCGAGCGAGGGATCGATGGGCCAGTAAGGGAGAGCCGTGGTCAACGCATAGGCCGCCCACGCCAAGCCCCCCATGACGGAAAGTTGGCATAGGCCCAACGCTGCCCGCGGATTCCGGATGGATCGGGCCAAGAACGAGCCCACTCCGCTTCCGATCCCGAGCCCTGTCAGGAACGCAGCCAGGATCAAAGAAAACGTGTAGACCGTGCCCCCCAGCGTCAGGGTGAGCAGGCGGGTCCATACCACCTCAGCGCCGAGAGCCGTCATCCCCGACAGTCCTATGGCCACCAGAACCGGCCAAGCGTCTGGAGGCACCGCGGTCGCGGCGGGGTCGTCGTCGTCGGAGCTCGGATGATGCGTCTCGAGTCGGGCAAGCCCGAACCCGAAGGCCGCGACGCCCAGATTGATCGCCGCGGCTGCGTAGGTGGCGACAGCGCTGTCGTGCACCCGAAGGAGGTAGAACCCCGCGAGCAGGGAGCCGACCACGGCTCCGGCGATGTTCCCCCCGTAGAAGAAGCCGAGCCACGACACCCCCTTCGGCGTTGCCTCGACCCATCGAGCGATCGCCGGCAGCGTGGCGCCCATAAGAATGGTCGGGGGAAGGAGGAAGAGCGCAGAGAGGAGGGCGCGCGCGACCAACCCGCCAAACCCTCCTCCTCCGATTGCGATGTACAATCCCCCGACCCAGGGCAGGCCCAGGAGCACCAAAATGCCCAAGAGCCCGATCGTCAGCTCAAGAGCCGCGTACACGCGAAGCGGGTGGCGTCCGGCAGAAACCACGTAGGAGAGGCCCACGCTCCCGATGCACATCCCGCCCATGAAGGTGGCGAGCACCACGCCGAGTGAGATCGCGGAGGAGCCGATGATCAGCGAGAGCATCTGAAACCAGACGATCTCATAGATGAGGGCCGCCGACCCACTCCCCACGAAAAGGACGACGAGCAGGGGGAGAAGGCGATCCTTGTTCAAGACACGAACTCCTTCAAGAGAAGCACTCCGTGAGGGAAACGGGGGAAGTCCTCCGACCGAACTGTGGTTACGGATTCGTGGAGAGTAGGACGCCCGAGCATGCACGAACGTTGAAGCTCGCGACTATTTGGGCAACCACCTCCGGCCTAATTGTTCCGCATTCGTCTTGACAACGCACGGGCCTGCCTCGACAGTGCGAGGCTTGAATTGAACCCACTTCGGAGAGATTCCCATGGGGCAACACTCCTGGCGGTACTGCGCGACTTTCGCGACGGCTTTGACATTGGGTTGGGCAGGTTCGCTCGACGCTGCTCAACGCGGCGGGGGGGGGGGACGCGCGCCCGCGTTTGAAGATACTCCAGAGATTCTGACGGAGCCCGTCGAGGGCTTCATCAAGCTCCCTGAGGGGCTGTACTTCGGCGAGGGCATCGGGGTGGCGGAGAATTCTCAGGGTCACGTCTTTGTCTACACTCGGAGCGGGGACACACGCCTTTTCGAATTCGACGAAGATGGAGACTATGTCCGCGAGATCGGCGCCGGACTCTACGGCTTCGAGTTCGCACACAAGGTCAGGGTCGACAAGGAAGACAACATCTGGGTCGTCGACGAGGGAGCGAACCAGGTGGTGAAATTTAACCCAGACGGCAGGGTGACCATGGTACTCGGGTACCGGCCGCCGGCCGTCGACGGCGCGCTCGCTCCCGAGCCAGGCGACCACTGGGGACGGTCCGGTCGACCGGGTGCGAATGAGCCGTACCTCTTCGCTCGGCCGACCGACGTCACCTGGGATACAGAGGGCAACATCTTCGTGTCAGACGGCTACTTCAACCACCGCGTGGTCAAGTACTCGCCCGACGGCCGGTTTATGGGCCAGGTGGGGAGTGGCGATGCCGGGGATGCGCCCGATCAGTTCAGCACTCCGCATACGATCGCGTCGGACGACTCGGGCCGCATCTACGTGGGTGACCGTGGAAACCGTCGTGTGAAAGTCTACAGCAGCGATCTCGAGCTACTGGACATGTATGAACAGACCGGGGCGCCTTGGGAGATTTGTATCTCTGAGGGTGAGCACCAATATCTGTTCGTTTCGAACTCGAACTCCGACAGCAACCCGGCGGCTTCCTGGAACACCAGCGGCGAAGTCTACAAGATGGAGCTCGACGGGACCGTCATCGGCCGATTCGGCGAGGCCGGTAAGGATCCCGGTGATTTCCAAACGATCCACGGTATGTCCTGCCGGAACCCTAACGAGATCATCACCGCGGAGATATCCGCCTGGCGGGTGCAGAAGATCCGCGTCGCCTCGATGCCCGTATTCTAACCATGTGCGACAACACGGCCGTGAAACTCGGTCAGGAGAGTCAAATGAAACATTCGATGCAGCTCTTGTTGGTTGTCGCGGGGTTCGTCGCGGCCGGTGCGATCCCGGCGCAGGCGCAGCGGATTCCACAGATTCCGTACCAGGCGGTCGATGCGCTGAGTGATTTCCCGAACGACATCCATATGGGTGAAGCGGCCGGCGTGGCGCGCAACTCAGATGGCGAAATCTTCGTGTACACGCGCACAGGCAATCCCACTATTTCTCTCGGTACTTCGCGATACGTGTCCCACGGTGGAGCGCGTATCTTCCATTTCGATGAGGACGGCGAGTACGAAGGGGAGATCGGGCAGGAGACGTACGGGGCCCTGTACGCCCAGCAACTTCGAATTAGTGCCGACGATCACATCTGGGCGATCGATCAGATGTCCGGCCAGGTGGTCCGCTACGATCCGGATGGACAAATCGTGATGGTCATGAGCCGGAAGCCGGAAACGATGCGCTTGCCGCAGACTCCGGGCCAGCCGGGTTCGGGCGAGGGTCGGGAAGGGGAGTCCTTCTCAGGCCCGACTGACATTACCTGGGACTCCCAGGGCAACTTCTACGTGGCCGATGGCATCCGGAACGCTCGGATCGCGAAGTATAGCGCGGACGGGACGTGGGTCATGAACTGGGGCTCGCGCGGCACAGGTGCGGGCGAGTTCGACGTGATCCAGGGGATCGCGATCGACAACCAGGACAACCTCTACGTGGCCGACTACAACAACGAGCGGATCCAGGTCTTCGACACGAGAGGAAATTTCCGGAGAGAGATGAGTGGATTCGGAGCCCCCATGGCGATCTGCATCACCCCGGGCCCGAACCAAGTCATGTACGTGTCCAACTCCAACCCTCCCGACAACTTGGACGTAGCCGGGGAGATCTATAAGGTGGAGCTCGACGGCACCATCGTCGGGCAGTTCGGTACGGCCGGGAAGCAGATCGGGCAGTTCGGCACGGTGAATGCGATCGATTGCCAGGAAGAGAACGACCTGCTCGTGGGCGAGCTCGGGAACTGGAGAGTGCAGCGGGTGACGCTACAGCCTATATAAGCGGTAAGCGACCCGTCTTGGCGCGCCTTTTATGGCCGCGCCGATCCGGGAGACAGCGTCGGAAATGGCACAAAACAGTGGGTTTCAGACGCGGGCCTTTTCGCGCCGTAAAAAAGGCCTGCACGCGGTGGATTTGACGCACAGCATAAGGCATGGAATTCGACGTTTTCGGATCTCACGGTGAGGTGGACGACTACCTGGGTCGGGAACTCAGCGACACGGAGTCGGTCTTCTGCCCGTACTGCGGCGAGTCCAGCGAGCTGCCCGTCGATCTGGTCGGCGGCGATAGCCAGGAGTTTGTCCAGGACTGCGAGGTCTGCTGCTGCCCCTGGCTCGTGCGCGTCCGGCTCGATGTGGACGGCTACGCCACCGTCTCGGTGACGACGCTCGACGACGAGTAGTCGCGCGCCAGCCCCACTAGTCGGACTCCAGAAGTCGCTCCACGTCCTCCTCCGCCTTCAGCCGGAGCGCCTCGTTCGTGAGCCGCTCCAACTGCTCATCCCGGTCGTAGATGGTCTCCAGCCACTCGGATACCTCGGCGGATGGAATTTCCTCGACGATCCCAGAGTTTTCCAAAAACGACGAGATGTCCGCGAGGGCTTTTGCCGTCCGTCTCGCGCTGATCCACTCGCGAATGCGGATGACGGTCACGGCGAGTCGAAACATCGACGAGTCCATCGACCTCGTCTTGGCGGTGAAGAGCCCTTCGTAGCCGGGGATGCCGTTCTTCCACCGCTTGTTCAAGGCCGAGCCGGCCCTCGTGTGGCGATAGAACTCGCAGCCAACTGGGCGTCACTGAGGCTCTCGTCCGCAAGACGCAGGGCGACCGGAATCCAGCCGTTCTACCAACGCGCGACTTCGATTCCATTCAAGCGCTGCAGTGCCGGCTGGGCCTTTCGGCTGATCTGGTCTTCTCCCTTCGCGATGGCGGCCCTCTGGTCGGGTGTCATCTTCGGCTTGTGATAGCCCGTCAGATCCCTCCGCAGGGTCGCGAGCTTCTGCCATTCGCTCTGCACTTGGTCGATGAGCTTCCAGACCTCGGTCTCGGCGGGACGCAGGGATCAGCCCCGCGTTCTGATTCTGAGGTGCACGAGCAGACGACCCCACAGGCTCGTCGGGAATCCGCAGCCGGGGAAGTATTCCTTGCCAATCTAGATATGGAGGGGGGTCGCTCCGCCCCCTGCTGGAAGTCTAGATAAGTCTTACTGGAACTCCACATCAGTGGTGATCTCGATCGCTCCCTTGAAGCTCCGGGCAACCGGACACTTGTCTGCGTGCATTTCCAGCACCCGTGCCACCGTATCGCGCACCTCGTCCGGGTCCGGCACACGCAGTTTGTAGTTCACGTGGATCCGCCGCAGGACGAGCACGCCGCCGTCCTTCTCCACGTCACCCACCACCTCTCCGATGAGATCTTCGGGCTTGATCTTTATCTCGCGCGCTCCCAGCGCGCCGGCAAATGTGCCCGTGAGTCAGCCGCCCGCAGCCGCAACCACGTAGTCGATGGTGGTCGCATGCGGCTCGATTCTCGCCATGTCGGCGCCGTAGTGCTCCGCGATCGCCCCGTGAACACCGAACAGGACGGGCTCGCTCTCCGCCGGCAGCGTGGCCGAACGCGTGGGGCCTCCCAAGCGTCGTATTTCGACTCGGGATTCGTAGGCGACTT
>Ga0310124_10000262_pt1 | contig 35690 bp, 35 predicted proteins | sample CB11b_AW_Bot5_MG_FD_203507 | JGI IMG/M metagenome (GOLD analysis project Ga0310124, IMG submission 203507) | Marine microbial communities from Western Arctic Ocean, Canada - CB11b_AW_Bot5 | ecosystem: Environmental > Aquatic > Marine > Oceanic | place: Canada: Western Arctic Ocean | collected...
TGTTACCTGGAATATCTGTACTCAATCGTTTCGGGATTATTGCTTCTTTGTTGCTTAATTGAACGAAAGCAGTTTTCATTGCTACAATGGCTTCGTTCATGGTAACCAATTTATTGATTTGTTCCTTGTTAAGAATAACCATAATATTTTAATTTCATTTAATTCGCCGTTTAGGTTATGAGCCTGATTGAGTTTCTGGTACAGATTCTGGAAGCAAGTTCGCATCTGATAGTGTTGATCATCATTCTGCAGGAATCTTTTCAATTGCAGTAATTGTGAACTTTACATCATTGCCTTGAATTTCAAGCATAAAATTGTCATCAATCTTTTTTCCAATTATGGCTCGGGCAAAAGGTGACTTGTAGGTTACAGCTAGGGGATAAAGATCCAACTCAGACTCAATGGGACCTAACAGGTAATAGTCTTCAGCCTTATCTTTGCCTTCTTCAAGGATTGTAACTTTATTACCAAATCCTACGTCGTCGGTTTCAATGTCGTTATTCCCGACCATCTTGAATGGCGCATGGGACTGCATTAATTGTATCTTATATATTAATAAACTCTGATGCTCTCTAGCAGCGTGGTATTCCGCATTTTCCTTAAGATCTCCTTGATCAGCTGCTTCTCTAATCCTTGCTGAAGTCTCTCTCTTCTCTTTATTAAGAGCTTCTATTTTCTCTACCAATATGCGGTGTGTATCTCGCAAAATCAAAGTCGCCATATTCATATCCCTATTATTAAAATTAAATTAACATCAACTTATAATAAGATTAGTATCGGAACAAATATTTTCTAAAATTATAGGACATAACACCTGTATGAGTTAAATTTTTTTCCTATTATGAAAGATATAAAAAACAGCGTAATTGAGATACTAAAGGAATGTTATGATCCTGAGCTTCCAATCGATCTTTGGAATCTTGGACTTATCTACGACTTGAACATTTATGAACAACCTAAAGAAAAATTTGGGGTAGATATCACTATGTCATTAACGACCCCAGGATGTTCAATGGGTCAGTATATGATAGAAGATATCAAAAATAAGATTACCGAATTAAAATATATGGATACTATTAATGTAGAAATTACATTTGATCCTCCTTGGAGTCCCGAAATGATGACCGAGGAAGGCAAAAAAACACTTGGATTTTAATATGAAAAATCAACCACTAGAACAACCTATCACTATATCAGAAAAAGCTGCTACGCGACTAAAAAATATTATGGAAAGCGAAGAGTCATCAAAAAAAGGTGTTCGTGTTGCTATTGATACGGGTGGATGCTCAGGAATGTCATACAATATTACTTTTGATGGTGAAAAAAAAGAATTTGATAAAGTATATGAAAGCCACGGAATTAAAATATTTTGTGACGTGAAAAGCTGGATTTATGTCAGAGGATGTGAAATAGATTTTTCTAACGATTTACTAAATGGAGGGTTTAAAGTTAATAACCCAAATGCCAATCGAACATGTGGTTGTGGTATTAGCTTTTCAGCATAATGATTGATAAAAATCAACAAATTATTGATTCTGCTATAGATCAAGAATATAAATATGGTTTTACAACCGATATTGAAACGACTACATTTGAACCTGGTCTAAATGAAGACGTTATTACAAAACTTTCAAAATTAAAAAAAGAACCTCAATGGTTATTAGACTGGCGACTAAAAGCGTATGAAGGTTGGCAAAAAATGGAGGAGCCGACATGGGCTCAAGTAGACTATACTCCTATAGACTACCAAGCATTGAGTTATTATTCAGCTCCTAAACATAAAAAAAATGCTAGTCTAGATGATATTGACCCTGATATTATTGAAACATATAATAAATTAGGTATTTCATTAAATGAGCAAAAACGACTTGAGGGCGTTGCAGTAGATGCTGTATTTGATAGTGTATCAGTAGCAACTACCTTTAAAAAAGAACTTGCAAAGCATGGGGTTATTTTTTGTTCTTTTTCTGAAGCGGTTATTAATCATCCAGAATTAGTCAAAAAATATTTAGGATCAGTAATACCGCGTACAGATAATTACTTTGCTGCCTTAAACTCAGCAGTGTTTAGCGATGGATCTTTTGTGTATATCCCTAAAAATGTTCGTTGCCCTATGGAACTGTCCACATATTTTAGAATTAACGCAGCAAATACCGGTCAATTTGAAAGAACGTTGATTATAGCTGATGAAGGTAGCCATGTAAGCTATTTAGAAGGATGTACTGCTCCTATGCGCGATGAAAACCAATTACATGCAGCATGCGTAGAATTAGTAGCGCATAAAGATGCGACAATTAAATATTCTACTATCCAAAATTGGTATGCCGGAGATAAAGACGGGAAAGGTGGAATTTATAATTTTGTTACTAAAAGAGGAAAATGCGCTGGAGATGGATCTAAAATCTCTTGGACTCAAGTGGAAACTGGATCTGCGATTACATGGAAATACCCTAGCGTAATCATGCAAGGCGATAACAGTGTTGGAGAATTCTATTCAGTTGCCGTTACAAAAAATAAACAGCAAGCCGACACTGGAACAAAAATGATTCATATCGGGAAAAACACTAAAAGTACGATTATATCTAAGGGAATTTCAGCTGGAGAAGGACAAAATACGTATAGAGGTGGAGTAAAAATTCTAAAAAATGCAGACAATGCACGAAATTTTTCACAGTGTGATTCTATTTTAATTGGTAATAAATGTGGAGCGCATACTTTTCCATATATTGATGTCAAAAATCCAACTGCAAAAATGGAACATGAAGCTACTACATCAAGTATAGGGGAAGACCAATTATTCTACTGTAATCAGCGAGGAATTAAACTTGATGATGCTGTATCTATGATTGTAAATGGATTTTGCAAAGAAGTCTTTGCTGAATTGCCAATGGAATTTGCTGTAGAAGCAAAACAATTAATTGAAGTGACATTAGAAAATAGCGTAGGATAAATAAATGATTACAATTAAAGATTTAAAAGTATCCATTGAAGATAAAAACATTCTAAAAGGAATCGATTTAGAAATTCCTAAAGGCGAAGTTCATGTCATTATGGGTCGTAATGGATCTGGTAAAAGTACATTAGCTAATGTTCTTGCCGGGAGCGAAAAATATGAAGTAGATGGCGGATCAATTACAATGAATGGAAATGATATGACGGAAATGAGTATCGAAAATAGAGCACTTCAAGGATTATTTTTATGTTTCCAATACCCTGTAGCTATACCAGGTGTAAGCATGGCATATTTTTTAAGAGCAGCATTAAATGCAAAAAATAAACACGATGGAAAAGAAGAAATGGATGCTGTTGAATTTCTAACAACTGCTAAAAAAGTATTATCAGAGCTTGGCTTAGATGATTCATTTCTAAAACGATCTATTAATGATGGATTCTCGGGTGGAGAAAAGAAAAAGAGTGAAATCTTACAATTATTAATGCTAAATCCACAATTTGCAATTTTAGATGAAACAGATTCTGGATTAGATGTCGATGCATTACGCACCGTGGCAAAAGGGGTAAATGAATTCAAAAATAATAACAATACTGTATTGATTATTACTCACTATCAAAGACTTCTAGAGTATATTAAGCCAGATGTAGTCCATATCATGATCGATGGTAAAATTGTCAGATCGGGAGATATGACACTAGTACATGAAGTAGAAAAAAATGGTTACTCATGGCTTATAAAGTAAAATATGTTAAAAAAAATACAGCAACATAGTCGTAGTAGATTTGAAGAACTAGGCTACCCATCAAAAAAACTTGAAAATTGGAAATTTTCTTCAAGTAAGCATTTAAAAAAATATAGTTCTAATAATTCTAATAATAAAAATATCTCAATCGAGCAATACAGCGATAAATATACTTTATGCTTTATCAATGGAGAGATCTCTCTAGAATCTTTAAATAAATTTATATATAAAGATACTATAACAATATTAGACATCAATGAATTAGAGGATGAAAGCATATGTTCTACTTCATCTAATTTTGAAAAAGAAGCCTTCTTTCATCTTGGATTGTCTACTATTAAGTCTGGAAAATATTTTGAATTTAAAGAAGGAGCTAAATTTGATACTCCAATTCAAATTTTAAATTTTTATAGCAAAAATACTGAAGAGCTTATAATCTCATCATTTAATATTTTTAAACTCAATCAGGGTAATAATATTTCAATAATCGAAAAGGATATTAATGAAGGATCTGGTAGCTTAAATCTAAGCCTTAACAAGTTTATATGTGCCGACAATGCCAGTCTAAATCACTCTATGCTGTACGATGATAGTACAGAAAGTAATTATTTAGGGTATAATTATTACGAATTAGAAAGAAATGTATTATTAACTATTGACAGCATGAATATCAATTCAACCTTTAATAAAAATTTTATAGAAATAGACTTAAATAGAGAAGGATCAGAAGTTAAAATCAATATTTTAAATCTTGCACGAAATGAACAGCATTTAGATAATAATATACTAGTAAATCACAATGCCGAACATTGTATTAGCTTTCAAAATGTACGAAATATTATAAATGATCAAGCAACTTGTGTGTTTAATGGAAAAGTTGTTGTAGCAGATGGAGCACAAAAAACTGATTCTCATCAATCAAATAAAAATTTGTTACTATCACGAAATGCCACTGCACATTCTAATCCTCAACTAGAAATTTATGCAAATGATGTTAAATGTGGTCACGGATCTACTACTGGAGCACTAGATAAAGATAGTATATTTTATCTAAGGACAAGAGGGATTAAAGAAACAGATGCTAATAATATATTAGTTAAAGCATTTGCAAAAGAAATTTTACAAGAATTTGTAAACGATAATATACGCAATCTATCTGAAAATAATCTAGACCACTGGATCAATGAGTAATATAAGCGAAAAATTATCTCATATTAGAGACGGATTTTCAACTCTGGACGGCCAAGATCGATTGGTATACTTAATTGATTTAGGAAAAAAAATTAACCTCATTGATGAAACAGATAAAATAGAATCCAATAAAGTGCATGCATGTACATCTCAAACATGGGTTAAGATTCAAAATCAAGATACTATATCTATTACTGTTGATTCTGAAAGCTCAATAGTTAAAGGATTATTAAGAATTTTACAAATTGGTTTTAATAATGAACAAAAAAAGAATATTATTGATTTTATTGATGATTTTGATGAACCTATAAAGATTTTTAAATGGCTCAATATAGGACCGACTATTTCCAGCCAAAGACAGAATGGATTTATTGGTGCGTTATTGTTCATTAAGAAAGAGCTAATAAATGAATAAAAATTTTATCTTAGAAAAAGATGTGGTAGTACATAGCATTCCTGACGGTATTCAAACCACCTTAACCAAAGGAATGTCCGGTATCCTCACTCAATCTTTAGGCAATAATTATACAGTTGTTGTTAATGGAAATATGTATCAAATCAAAGGTATTGATGGAGAAGCCATTGGAGAAGAAAAAAAACTTATAGATTCAAATAATTTTGCTAATAAAGAAGAAATTTGGAACGTATTACATACCTGTTATGATCCTGAAATTCCTGTTAATATTGTTGATCTAGGTTTAGTATACAATACTGATATTCAAGAAGATGAGGACGGTGTAAATATTCGTATACAAATGACTTTAACTGCTCCAGGATGTGGCATGGGCCCAGTAATTGCTGACGAAGTAAAAGAAAAATTATCATCATTGAGTGGAGCTAAAACTGTAGATGTCGAGCTAGTTTGGGAACCTCAATGGAATCAAGATATGATGTCTGATGCAGCAAAATTACAACTCGGTCTTTACTAGACTATTATGAATATTGAAAAAATAAAAAGTCAATTTCCTATACTAAAACAAAAAAATCGTGGGAAAAAACTTATCTATCTTGACAGTGCAGCTACCAGCTTAAAACCTTTATCTGTCATTGAAGCAGAAAGCGATTTCTATAAAAATTATTATGGCAGTATTCATCGAAGTGTTTATGAATTAGGTGAAAAAGCAACTAATGCTTTTGAAGGTGCTAGAAATAAAGTTGCAAAGTTTATTGGATCAAAGAACGGTTCATCAATTATATTTACAAAAGGAGCTACGGAAGCTATTAATCTAGTTGCTGATGCTTGGGGATTTGCTAATCTTACTAAAGATGATACTGTATTAATAACTGAAATGGAACATCATTCAAATATTGTTCCATGGCAAGTCATTACTAAACGTACTGGAGCAACATTAGATTATATTTCTATAAAAGAAGATGGCACATTAGATATGGAAAATTTGAAAAACAAACTGACCGATAAAGTGAAAATGCTTTCTATTACACAAGCTTCTAATGTCTTGGGGACTATCAATCCTCTCAAAGAAATTATCAATCTTGCACATCAAAATAATACTTTAGTAATGGTTGATGGTTGTCAAAGCACTCCTCATTTTAAGATTGATGTAGAAGAATTAGATTGTGATTTTTTTTCTTTTTCAGGTCATAAAATGTTAGGTCCTACTGGTGTAGGAGTTTTATATGGAAAACAAGATTTATTAGAAAAAATGGAGCCTTATCAAACAGGCGGTGGGATGATAAAAGAGGTAGAATTACAAGAATCCACATGGAATGACATACCATATAAATTTGAGGCGGGATCACCTAATGCATCACAAGTAATTGGGTTAAGTCATGCTATTGATTTTATTAATGAACTTGGAATCAATGAAATTACAAATCATACTGAGATGCTATCTGATTATGCCTTTAAAGAATTAAGTAAAATTGATGGGATTATTATATATGGACCTTCTCATAATAGTATTTCTATTGTGAGTTTTAATATAGATGGTATTCATTCTGGAGATATCAGCCAAATGCTAGACTATGAAGGTATTGCGCTGAGATCTGGAAAGCATTGCTGTTCTCCGCTAATGTCTAAATTAAATATTTCATCATGCTTAAGACTCAGTCTTTATCTCTACAATGATACTTCAGAAATAGATCTATTTATTAAAAAACTAAATACTACTATTGCTATTTTAAGCTAATGGAAACTATTCGCTTAGATGATTTTTTGTCCGATGGCATGATTAAAGAAAAAGAATTTCGTGCTCAAATAAAAATAATAGATTGGGAGTCATTTAGAAATAAAAAAGTTATGATTAAAGGGTGTGCCAGTGTACCAGTTCCTACGTGGGCCTATCTAATTATTGCATCACACTTATCGAACTATGCCAAAGATATTTATTTTGGTGAGCCATGTGCAGCAATTCAAATCTATCGCAAGAATTAAGATAAATTTTCTGCACCAATATCTGCTACATCTTTTACTTTTTTCAAAAACTTAAATTTAAGCCGTATGCCTTCCATAGATCTTACCTTTTTCAATAACTCAAGTGTAAGCTGTATGCCTTCCATTTCGCTGTGGAGATTACCTTCATATTCGATTCCTACATACCCATGATAACCTGCGTTTAGAACAATTTCCATCATTTTAAAATAATTAGTCCCGGTTTCATTGCCATCCTTATCAAATTCATGGCTTTTAGCACTGACAGCTTTTGCATATGGCATGATTTCTTTCATCCCCTTATATCGGTCATACCACTTGTCTTCTTCAAGTTGAAAATTACCAAAGTCTGGCAGGGTACCCACGCGAGGGTGGTCTACTTTTTCCATAACAGTTGATAACCATTTGCCATTAGATGAAAGTCCACCATGATTTTCAACAATTGTGTTGATGCTCAATGTATCGCAAAATTCTGTAAGGCGACGTAAGCCGTCGGTAGCTAATTCAATTTGGTCATCATATGTACCAAAGCTTCGAGCATTCACACGAATGGAATGGCATCCCAAATATTGAGCGGCTTCTGCCCATTTATAATGATTTTCAACTGCTTGTGTTCTTTTATTCGAATCTGGATCACCAAGATTTCCTTCTCTATCACACATAATTAGAAGGCTTTTTACTCCTAGATCATCTGCTCTCATTTTCATTTCTTTGAGATAAGCGAGATTTTTTGCTTTATCAAAGAAAAAAGAATTCACGTACTCAACAGCTGAAATTCCGAATTCATTTTTTGCAACGGAACAAAAATCAAGGTGGTCAATGTCTCTACTTTGTAAAGAACGATGTAAGGACCATTCGGCAAGTGATATTTTAAATGTTTTAGTTGTGCTAGGACCCAAAATAATAGGGCTTCCGAGTCCAGTAAGTGTAATGCCTCCAGTAATTGCAGCAGATTGTTTAATGAAATCTCGACGTTTCAATTTATAGCCTGCGAATACGAATATTTTTATACCATATCAGTCCATGATCTCCTTGGAATCCAATATGGCCTTCAGATGCTTTCGCAAATAAAGGCATTTTATTGAATTTGCTTTTTTCCACTAAGTCCCACATCATATCACTACCATAAACATATTCAACAATCTTTGTTCCATTTAACCAATGCTCTACATGGTTATTTTTTACTTTAATTCGAACCTGATTAAATTCACCAACTGGTTTGACAACGTTTGCAGATGGAGCAATCAAGGCATAAAGTGCGCCAGCAGAAGTAAGTGTATTCTTTCCATCTGTATGTTTTTTATCATCTACCACCTGCATTTCTGGTGCTGACTGCCAAATATAATCTCCTTCTTCAGTTACAAAATAAAAAATACCACTATTTCCTCCTTCGGGTACTTTCCATTCCAATTCTAACTCAAAATTTTTATAAACTTCCTCACTGATTAAATCCATACCATGACCTGGTATAGTTTTTAATGTGCCATCAACAACTTCCCATGAATCGGGAAATCCCGATTGTTTATATCCTCGGAGGCCTTTAACAGTTTTTCCATCAAAAAGAACAGTCCATTCCGAATTGGATAAAAAACCAACCATAATAAATGCTGTTAAAAGTATGCTAAGATTTTTCACAGATTAATCTTTTGGGTTCCATTCACCTCGTGCTACCGCAGGTTTGAATGTGTCAATATCTGCATTGGGGAGTTGTATCGTTTTTCCTTGTTCTGCGCTCATATAGGCAGCCATGAGCAGTCGTGTCACTTCTAAACCATCATCAAAGTTTTCTTCGGGGCGCTTACCATTCATAAAAGATTGTACCATATGCCTATTTTCAGCTGTATATCCATAGACTTCTGCTTCGTTACTAACCACGGGCATCCCACCGGATTCTGCATTCTGTTTTTCAACAAGATCTTCACCTTCTGAACCAGTCACCTTTCGACTAAAAAATACCTTTAAATCTGGGTCCAGTGTATTAACAAACATAGAATATTCTGGCCCAAATAGTTCCATACTCAGACGCAATCCTTCACCTACAAAACACCAAGACGTGGTAGTTTCAACAATGAGTTTATTGTTATCTTCATCTAGATACTCAATTAAGGAACGAGCAAAATCTTCAGATGGACGTTTTGAATAATCTGTTTCCCCATCACTATTATCAGATAAAATTTTTACATATTCGGGACGCTGCCATTTCAAACAATCTGTATGCGCATTAATACTGATTGGTGTGATAGAATCACGAGGTTTTCCTGGCTCCGTTAACATAAAACGTGCTTCTTCAACAGAATGGCACATCATATCGTTTAAAACACCACCACCTTGTAGGGATCCTTCCCAAAACCATGGCATATGGGGACCACTATGCTCTTCAGCTGCCCGTGCTAAGTAAGGGCGACCAGTGGTTGCTGCACCCCTAGCCCAAATAATCTCTTTTCCACGAGCAATGGAAGGAGCAAAAATCTGGTTTTCTAGGTATCCATCCAAAAGATTTACACTTTGAGTTAGCTCTAAAACTCTTTTTGCCTCCTCCACATTTCGACCCAAAGGTTTTTCACAAGTTACCCCAATTAGTTCACCTTTTCCAGACGATATAGCGCTAGCAATTTCTTCAAATGCTTCGATTCTTGCAAAATTTGGAGAGCACACCCATAAAGCATGAATATTAGGATCAGCAATCATATCAGTAATAGAATCATAAGCTTTTGCATTATTACCTACACCGATGGTTCGTGCTAGGGTGGCTGATTCTTCAGCAGATGCTTTTGTGCGAGATACAATACCCATCACATCTACATCTCGTACTCCAACTAAAGATTGAATATGAAAACGGGTAATAAAACCGCCTCCAATAAATCCAATACCTAATCTATTTTGTTCCATTTTATAACTACTCTTTAGAATTCAACTTATCTTTAAATCCAATAAAGAAATATACAATTACCACAGTGGTCATAACAGCAAAAACCAACCAAAACTGTTGCCAGCTTTGAACAGACAATGCTGTTTGGCCCTTTAATAATAAATTATAAATATAACCAGCAACTTGAGCTCCAATAAACATACCCAATCCATAGGTGATTAAAACGAAGAGTCCTTGTGCTTGACTTCTTATATCAGCTGTTGATTTCTTATCAACATAAATTTGTCCTGCAACAAAGAATAGATCATAGCAAATCCCATGTAAGATTATGCCCAAGAAAACCAATGATGTAATCCCAGTTGGTGCAGATAGTGCAAATAAAACATATCGAACAGCCCAGGCAAGCATTCCCCCTAAGAGAATATATTTAACTCCATACCGAGCAAATAATAACGGTAAGATTAACATAAAAAGGACTTCAGACATTTGTCCAAATGACATTTTAAATGCTGGGCTTTCAATCCCCATACCAGAAACAAAAATAGGTGCAAAATTATAATATGCAGCTAAAGGAATGCAAATTAGAAAAGAGGATAATGCAAATACAAAAAATGATTTTGATTTAAGTTTATTTAGAGCATTTAAACCAATGATATCTCTAAAAGAAATAAGAGCATCTTTACTTAACAACGGAGGAGTTTTGGGCAAAATAAAACTATAAAAACCCAAAAATATTCCAACAGCTCCAGCAATATAAAATTGGGTAGCGCTAGTATCTGCATGCAAAATTCCACTTACCAAAATATTGGCAGCAATCCAACCTAGTGTTCCAAAAACACGGATAAGGGGGAATTTTTTTTCTGGATCATCAATATTTCTAAAAGCTACAGCATTAGCAAGCCCCAAAGTTGGCATATAACAAATCATGTGCATAGCTAACATTAGAATAAATATCATAGGCTTGGATGTGAAAAAAGGTGTTAAAAGCAAAAAACAACCACTTAAAATATGGAGTATTCCTAATACTTTTTCGGCATTAAAATAACGATCAGCAACAAAACCAAGAAAAAACGGGGATATAATAGCTGCAAGAGGACTCACTGAATAAGCCCAATGCGTAATGGTTCCCATACCTTCAACTACCATAAAATTTCCGACAGTAACATACCAGCCTCCCCAAACAAAAAATTGAAGAAACATCATTGTTCCTAAACGAAAATTTGTTGTCATTTGGTCACCTTAAGATAGTTGATTAAATCAATTTTCGATTGACTGGGTCCCATTCAATTCTTCGACCAGTTAAATATGATTCTGTAGCCATATGACAAGTAACACCTTCATGCAATGCCATCTCAATATTGCATTTAGGCTGTCCTCCACTTCTAATTGAATCCAGCCAGTCTTTAATATGAAGATGAGTTGGGTCAACTCGTTTCCCTTCTCTATAAGTATACAGAAGCCCCTTATTCGCAAAATATTTAGAAGTTGCTGATGTTACACCATCGATTTGTTTTGAGCCAGGAGAATAGGTATAAATTGGATATTTTGAATTGATAATCCCTTGCTCAAGACGTTCTTTGTATTGCGTTGATTGAGAATCTGCTGTTACAATAAATCCATGCACAGATCCACCTCCACTTTGACCACCCATTTGCATAGTGGCATCGTGGCCCATGATTCGATTCCCACGTGCTTCATTACTCGAAAGTGATGCACTATAAAGAACAGTTAAATCTTTATCTGGATATTCAAAAGTTGCATTCCAAACATCTGGAACATCGCGTCCATCTTTATAAAAGTAAATTCCTCCTGTCGAAGATGAATATTTTGGAATTCCCAAATCCATAATTTGATTGATAGTATCAAAATCATGTGATAATAAATCCCCCGAAAGACCAGTGCCATAATCAAACCAACAACGCCAACGGAAAAATCGTTTAAGTGCCTCTTCACCAAATGGTATTTTATTGGGCGCTGGCTCCTGGAATGTATCCCAATCAATCGTTTGAGCATTGCCTTTAGGATGAATATCCCAAACCCAAGCCCCCCATGGAGAATTACGGTTTGTAGTTAACTCCACTAGATTTATTGTACCCAATAAGCCTTGTTGAACGATTTGTTTTGCTTTCTCATTGGCTTCTACCTGTCTATTCTGATGGCCAAGTTGAAATGTAATCCCAGTTTCTTTTACCACATCATAAACTTTGATTGTTTCTTCAAATGTTCTGGTTAGTCCTTTTTCGCAATAAACATGTTTCCCTGCTTTTGCAGCATCGATTGTAATGCGGGAATGCCAATGATCTGGAGTAGCAATGATTACAGCATCAATATCATCATTGGCTAAAAGATCTTTATAATGGCGATATCTTGTAGCAGTTTTTTTTGGTTTTCCACCAGGTCGAACTTCATTTTGAGAAGCATCTAGACCTTGTTCTGCACGTACATCAAACAAGTCACAAACTCCCACAAGTGAGCAATTCAAATCTTCTTGGTCCATAAATGTTTTAAATTGTTTATCCAATTTATTTTTTCGTGCATTCTCAGCTACGGTATTAGTCCAACCCGTAGTGGCAAATCCTGCACCACGAACCAAGTGTCCGCCTCGACCTCCATAACCAATAATACCAATATTTAGATGTTTACTATCTGAAAGACCTTTGATAATGGCCGGCGCCGATTTCTCTTGAACCAAACCAGAAAGGATATTTGATTTTTTTAATGTATCTCTGCGCATTTTTCGCCAAAGTTGAGAAAGAAACAGACCAAATACTGGTACAGTTGCAAGCCCTTTTAATAATTCTCGACGGTCCAAATCATTGCTTTGCTGTTTATTATTTTCACTCATGCTACATTTCCTCTAATTTGATTTGGTTAATAATCGATCTAGACCAATTATATGACCAGTAGGAAATGTATACATTACCCACAGAGCACAGGCCTCAATTAAATTTTTATTTACAATAATATAACTGCCTTCTCCGGGTCTGGAATATTCTAAACCAAGAAAAGGAGGTGCAAAAAGATAATATAGCATTACAAATCCCATTCCTACTAAAGCAGAATAGCGACTAAATAAACCTAAAACAAGGGATACACCAATCAAAGTTAAGCCCCACATATTCACAAAATCTGATATTGTCAATAAGGTAGGGTTAGATGCAATGGTTTCGGCTAGTCCTGAAAATATCCATTTCGAATCCAATAAATAAGCAGCTGAAGACCAGTATGGATTGATTATTTTTGAAACACCTTCATATAAAAAATGCCAACCAACGAGAACTCGCAAAGTAACGAGTCCATATAGCTGACACTTATTGTTGATGATTGATGAATCTAAATTATTGAAACTGATTTTAAAATTTAAGGAAAAAAAATTTATATGCCAACTTAAGATAAGTTTTCTGCAACAATATCTGCTACATCTTTTACTTTGATGGGCTCTTGCCCAGCAGGAGTAAGTGGACCAATCCCTTGATTCATCATACCATAACAAAAATTACAAGCTGTTACCACTGTATCTGTTTTAGACTCAATGACTTGCTCTGCTCTTAATAAGTGAGTACGTCCTTTCCCGCTGTCTTTCTTCCACCAAAGTGCTCCTCCAGCCCCACAACATAAAGTTTCTTTTCCACTCTCATCTAATTCAAAAAAATCTGGTGCAGCAGCTTTAATGGCATTTCTTGGAGCGCTAACCTCATCAAGCGTCCTAGAAAGATTACAAGGATCGTGGTAAGTTACTTTCTCAAGAGAACCTGGATTAATAGTAATTTTACCTTGATCTAATAACTCTGAAATCACCTGAGTATGATGCTTTACTTTATATTTAATTTCATGATACTTGCTATATTCTTTTTGAAGGTTCACTACGCAATGCGGGCACATAGTAGTAACATTTTTTACCTTGTTTAATTCTTTAACATTTTGATCCATCAATAATTGGTATGTTAATTTATCGCCTAATTTATTTGCAGGATCTCCAGAACATTGCTCATTACTGAGCACCCCATATGTGACTCCAGCTGAATCTAAAATCTTAGTAAAATTCTTTACAGAGCTTACAAAATTTGGGTCCATAGCATGTTTAGCAAAACAACCTAACCAGAGCACTAATTCTTTATCGCTAGTATATGCTGGCAATTGTTGGAGTAGCTCGCTTGATGATGCTCCTTCCGTATTACCTGTCTCTTGTAAGTTGCGTAATAATTTTTGATACTCCTGAGGAACATCTCCTTTAGCTAATACTTGAAAACTTCTAATGTCATCGGCTTTTTCCACATGGTTTCCTACAGGACATACCTCTGTACAGGCTTGACATGTTGTACATTCCCATCCTGCCTCTACATTGATTTTATCAACTACATTTACGTCACCAGAATCCAGCATAGGTTGTTTTAAATTTAGTATAAAATGATATTTTGGATCTAAGATTCCTCCACCTCTATTTGCAGGACATACATCTGTACATCTTCCACATTCAACACATGTAAAGATATCTAATGCTTGATCTTTGCTCAGTCTTGATAAATCTAGTAGCAAATTATCTAGCTCTTCTTCGGATGCTTCTAAATCTATCGGTATAGCTGGATGATTAGGTATTTCAAATGGCCTTAGAAAAATATTAAATGGAGATAAAACCAAATGCATATGCTTTGATTTAGGAATTAGAAATAAAAAACCGCCAATAATCCCTGAGTGTATCCACCAATTTACTTTAAATGCTACCGGGTTCTTAAGTAGATGTAACTCATCAATTAAATATGTTAACATTAGAGTCACAATAAATATGGTAACCACTCCAGATGTAGCAGAAAATTTACCCAAAGCTTTGGGCTTTAAAACAAATCTACGATAGGCTAATGCCAATATACCAAATGAACATAGAAACGCCCACGGCCCTCCAAATAATCTAAAATACCACAGACGGAACGTATCATTAAAAAGATGAATTCCAAATGCCATGAAAAAATGATTAATTGTTATTAATCCAAAAAAGATAAATCCATACATTACGAGTGCATGCATTATTCCTGCAGATTTTCTTCCACCACTTGCAACTTTTTTATGCAAAATTACTTCATCGAAAACTCTTTTTAATCGATCGGGCAGTTGATCAATACTAAAATCTGATTTACCCTTTAAAACAATTTTTAGACGTAAAAGTAATTGGTATAGAAAGAAAGATAGGCCGGAACATAAAAACAAGACTAAAACTATTTGCTCTAATAAGGAGAATTTTATCATACAGTGTATAAGTTAACTAATTTATTTCTTAAGCTCTTCTGTCAATTTTGGCACGATTTCCATTAAATCGCCAATGACAGCATAGTCTGCAATTTCAAAGATAGGAGCTTCCTCATCTTTATTAATTGCAATAATATTTTTTGAGCCTTTCATTCCTACTACATGTTGGATAGCGCCAGAAATACCCACAGAAAAATATAAATTAGGTGAGACAACTTGTCCCGAACTTCCAACTTGTCTATAAGATGGTAACCAACCCATATCTACTACAGGTCTAGATGAGGCTATTTCTGCTCCCATCGCTTCTGCCAAAGACTCGACCATAGGGATGTTATCCTGGCTTTCAATACCTCTACCAACAGATACAATTACATTTGCAGCAGTCAAGTCTACACCAGCAGAAGACTCTTGAAATTCTGGTTCACTACTAGACTTAATATCGTCGCTATTAAGATTGACTTCAAAAACAGGCGCTGCATCAGAACCTCCCAATTCTATATCATCGCTAGAAAATGCTGCAGACTGGAAACTAAGAAGTGTTGTACTGCTATTTGGATCTGTTTGAATATTTGTAGCAAGCTTTGCATTAAATACTTGACGTGCAAATACAGGCTTATCTCCATCATATGTAACTGATATAATATCGCTCACAAATGGTATATCTAATTTAGCGCTTACTCTAGGTAAGAAATCACGTACCATATAAGAGTGACCCATTATAACATACTTAGGAGATAAATCTTTAATTACATCTGATAAAACTTTTGAATATCCATCAGCAGAATATGTGCTAACCATCTCATGTTCTGCTAAAATTAAATTTTTTGCTTTATAGTCACTAGCTTGCTCTTTAAGAGAATTAGCATTTTCACCCATACATAGAATAGATAATTCCATTCCTAATTTCGATGCAAGACTTTGGCCAGCAACCACTGCTTCTTTACTAAAAACGTGGATATTCCCTCTTTGATTTTCTAATATGACTAAAATCATGATACTATTCTTAATTTATTTTTTAATATATCCATAAGCTTAGCTACTATTCCATCAACGTCGCCTTCAATTTTTTCTGTAGATTTCTCAGTTTTAGGCATAAATAAGTTCATGAAATTTTGTTTTGGTATATCAGAAAGCTGGCCATTTATGACTTTTGTTTCTTTGCGCTTAGCGCCCATAATTCCCTTTAATGAAGGGTATCGACGTTCGTTAATACCAGACTGGATAGATACGCTAGCTGGAAAAGGCAGTGTCACCCATTGAAACCATCCAGACTCTAGCTCTCTCTTAACTTTGATTTTACCTTCTTGAATGTCTGTTTCAATGCCCAATGTAGCAGTAGACATTCCTAACAGCTCTCCAAGCAATACTCCAGTTTGCCCAGAACCTAAATCATCTGACTGTAAGCCAGAAAAAACTAAATCAAAATTTTCATCTTTTAAGTTGTCGGAGAACAATTTTGCAATAGATAGTGGATCTGTATTTGAATCTTCATTTTGAATAAAAATAGCTCTATCAGCGCCTTTGGCTAAACCATCTTTTAGCACTTTTGATGTATTATCTTGAGACCCCATAGTGACGACTACAACTTCGGTACCATTATCTAACTTTTCTTTGATTTGTAATGCTTCTTCTAAAGCATAAGAATCACTTTCATTAACTGTGAAGTTTACAACTGATTCATCAATCCATTTTGACGTAGAATCAATACGAATACTAGATTCGTAACTTGGAATTGCTTTGGTTAGTACTGCTATTTTCATAATAATTGTATTGTTTTTAAAACCGACTACTCGGTCTAACATGCAATATTAATTCTATTCTTTTAATGAAGCAAATTAAAAAAGAATAATATCCGCTTAAAAAAACAGGCTATAAAAGAAAGTTGATAAGCGGGGGAAAGTCTTTCAATCTTTCATAATTTTATAGCCTGAAAATTTTAATTCTTATGTCAATTTAATGTTAACTATAATGTATTGTAAAGTAAAAAATCAGGTTTATGAGTCAGAATCTTCTGTAGCAAACTGAACCCAATCACTCGATACTGCAGATTCATCAATAGAGGTTTCTGATGGTGTTTTAGTAGCAGTAAATTTTGAATCATCTTCATAAATATTCAAACTATCTTTCTTCACTTCATATTTATCAAGATCTAATTCTTCATCCTCACTGTCTAAGGCTTCTTTGTCTTGACTATATAAATCTAAATCAAAAAAATCTAAGTTTTCTACATGGCCATTTTCCATTAGATATTCAAGAAATGGAAGATATATTCTTTGCTTCAGATTAGCTTTACATAGCGGGCATTTTAGTTTAGGACCAATGTCTGAAGTTCTTATCTCTTCATCACAACAAGGACTAATAACCTCATCTACGTTATTTAAATCAATAGAATTCATATAGAGACGAAAGTATTATTAGTTAGCTATGGAGTCAACAGTTTTTGTAAATACTATTTAAAGTAGATTTTTCAGACAAAGAAAGTATCTTATTTCTTCTTTGCATCGCTTCTTTCGCAGTATCACAAAAATCATCAAATTTTATTTTCATCAATTTATCTTTATAGAATAATGAAAAGGCAGGAATGTGTCTAGGGGGGAAAGATTGAGAAACTATATTACAACCCAATTCAATCACCGTTCCTGTATTAAGATTAGTCCCAATAGCCGTCTTAACATGATCTCCAATAATAGAACCAAAGAATATAGAACCTGTATCTATTAATTTTCCATCCCACTTCACTTGTACGGATGCATAATTGTTCTTCAGATTGCTAGTAGTTGTCCCGGCTCCTAAATTTGCCCATGATCCAATAAAACTATGTCCTAAAAATCCTTCATGTGCTTTATTAGAATATGGTTGAAAAATACAAGAATGAATCTCTCCGCTTACTTTACAGTCGTGATTAATAATGGTATTTGAGATAGTAGAATGAGATTTCACGAATGTATTTTTTCCTATAAATAGAGGACCATTTAAAACAGTAAAAGGTTCTATGATGGCAGTCTTATCAATTACAACTGGGCCATTGCTATCATTAATAATAACATTCTCAATCGATCTATCAGAAGAAGTGGTTTCTGAAAATAAATCAGAAATACTATTAATTAAATCCCAAGGATACTGGTCACTCTCAAAAAAAGAGCTGGGCTTATCTAACAAGATAAGATCTGATATAATAATATTTTTTAAAGATTCATTCATATTTTTATAAACTGCTGAATCATATTAAATGTTCCTTCTAAATCTCTTTGATAATTTGTATCAAGTATAACATTATAATATTTTTTTGAATTATCATAATTAAAACCTATTCTTACTTTTGAATGACATGCTCTTAAAAAAAAAGAGGAGAAACGACTAAAATTAATATTTAAATCAATCATATTTTCGTATTTCAATCCCTTAATTTTTTCAACAAACTCATTAGTTGGAACACCTAAAGAATTAATATCTTTATAAGAAAATAATAATGCTGATTCACTAAGTTCTTTAGGATAAAAATTAATTAGCACATCTTTGACCAAAAAGTGGATTTTAGTTTCATTATATTGAATTTTTTCTAAAAAAAGGTTTGCCAAATCAAATGCAACTTCCCCATCTGGAAGGACTATTAAAAGAGAGTCTTGTTCAGTTCCAGAATATTCATATTTTTCAGATTGATTGATAAAATAACTCTTATAACGCCACCAATATATTATTTTTTCTACTCTTGAATATTCCATATGTTTATATGTTAGCTAAAAATCATTAATTAGAATACTAATTTTAGGATTAAATTAACCTATCTATGTCAAATAAAAAAATAGGCAAATTTCCATTTACAAAAGGCATTTATAAAGATATGTACCGCAATAGATTGTGGACTATGAGACAATATGCAGGTTTTTCATCTGTATCTGAATCAAATAAAAGATATTTATCATTATTAGAAAGTGGTGTCAGCGGATTATCAGTAGCATTTGATTTACCAACACAGATGGGGTATGATTCAAATGATGATATGTCTTATGGAGAAATAGGTAAGTCCGGAGTACCTATTTCAACTCCTGCAGATATTGAGTCTTTGTTTAATCAAATTAATTTAGAGAAAGTTTCTGTATCTATGACTATTAACTCTACTGCATCAATATTATTAGCATTTTATATATCCTTAGCTAAAAAAAGAGGATATTCTCTAGAAAAATTAAGAGGTACACTTCAAAATGATATACTAAAAGAGTACATTGCAAGAGGAACATATATATTCCCCATTAACCATTCCTTGCGATTAACAACTGACATATTTGAGTACTGTCAACAAAATTTACCAAACTGGAATTCTATATCTGTATCAGGATATCATATAAGAGAAGCTGGAAGTACAGCAGTACAAGAACTCGCTTTTACGTTTGCCAATGCTATTACTTATTTAGAAGCTGCCAAGACAGCAGGAATTGATATTGAAAAACTAACAACTCAAATATCATTCTTTTTTAATTCCCATAGAAACTTCTTTGAAGAAATTGCAAAATTTAGAGCAGCAAGAGAGATATGGGCTCATATTGTTCGTGATCGATTTAAAATAGCTAATATTAAATCACAGCTTTGTAGGTTCCATGTACAAACTGCTGGGTCTACTTTGACAGCACAACAGATTGAAAACAATACTCCAAGAACCACCTTACAAAGTTTAGCTGCTGTATTGGGTGGGGCTCAATCAATCCATACTAATGGTAAAGATGAAGCATTAAGCCTTCCATCTGAAAACAATGCTTTGTCAGCACTAAGAATACAACAAGTCATAGCGTACGAAAGTAATATTCCAGAATTTATTGATCCTGTTGGAGATAGTTCTTTAATAGATAGCATGACGAAAGATATGGCAGAAAAAGTAAATGCTAAGATTGATGACATGCTAGAAAAAGGTGGTGTTGAAAAACTTATTAAAAATGGAACTATTCAAAATGAAATCTCAGAATCATCTATAAAATTTCAAAACGATTTAGATGATAAAAAAGCTATTGTAGTAGGAGTGAACAAATTTATAAGTAAAGACCAAATCGAAGAAAAAAATAAGCCACAACTAGAAGAAGATAGATCAGCAATCATTGAAAACTTTAAATCGTCTCGTAATGAAAAAAATGCTGCAAATTCTCTTGCATTGCTTGAAGAAAAAGCAAACACTAATGAAAATTTAATGCCATATATTATTGAGTGTAGTGATCATCAATGTACATTAGGAGAAATATCCTCTTCTTTAAAGAAAATATTTGGAGAATATTCCTTGTGATTATAAAAAAATAAGGAACATTATATAAAAAAATTGATAATATTAAGTAGATAAATTAAAAAATGAGGAAGAATATGAAAAACAATAAATTTGTGTTACTGTTGGGGGCTTTATTAATTATGAATTGCTCAGGAACTATACCAAATGTTGGGAATGAAATTGCTGTACAAGAAACACCAGATAGAGGAGAAGAAGTCGTTCAACAAGAAGTTTCCGTAGAAACTTTTACTATTCAAGAACCTGAATCACCTCCATTGCCAGTAACCGTATTCGAACCATATATGATTAAAAGAGGTGACTATCTAATTAAAATTGCTTCTAGAGAATACGGTGATTCTTCCATGTGGAGAGAAATATATGAATGGAATAAGCAAGAGATTGGCCCTAATCCAGACAGAATATATCCTTATAATTTTTTATCTCTAAAAAGAGACGCAGCACAAGCAAAAAATTGTGAATTAGAATTTTTTGAATACACAATTCAATCAGGTGATACTGCATGGAGTTTGGCTGAAAAAGTATATAATGATGAATTGGCATGGGTGATCATTTATATGGATAATGCCACTGTTATTAAAAATAATAATGGTGTATTGCAGCCAGGAGCTACTTTTCAGATGAGAAAAAAACTAGATCCTTGCAGCTAGATTATAAAAGTATATCTTTTAATACAGAATGGATTTTAAGTGGTTCAGATTCTATTATCTATAAGGAATCTATAAATTCTACCTTAAACATTGCTCTTGATAAAAAATATCAGATAAATGATGCTAGAAAAGTTGTAATCACTGATAATCAAATCAGTGGTAAGGGCACTCATGGTAAACAATGGATTTCAACTCCATATAAAGATTTAACTTTTAGTCTTATACTGGGTAAAGATAACCGTTTTGGACAAAAACTTATCGATGAATGCTGTCTTGCTATGATACATATTTTATCTTTATATGGTATCGAAGGAAAAGTAAAATATCCAAATGATATATATGTAAATAATAAAAAAATAATTGGGATGCTATTATCTAATATACAAACTAGCGGATTAGAAAATATCATATATCAGGCGCTAAGCATTGGAATGAATGTTAACTCTATTATTGATATTAAAACAATAGATAAGGAAGCAAAAGTGAGTAGTACTTCAATGTTTTTAGAGCTAAGAAAAGAAGTTAATCGAGAAGAATTATTAAAATTAATTATTGAAAATATTGATTCTGTTATTCAAAAGCTGACTCACCAGTAATTTTTTGCCCAATGATAAGCGTATGAATTTCATTTGTACCTTCATAGGTATACACTGTTTCTAAGTTCATCATGTGTCGCATTACTGAATAATCATCCATAATACCATTTGCGCCTAAAATTTCTCTAGCTAACCTAGCACAATCTCGAGCAATTGCTACATTATTTTTCTTACCTAGAGATATGTGCGAAACATCCAATTGATTATTATCTTTTAACTTGCCTAATTGAAGAGCAAGTAATTGTGCTTTTGTAATTTCTTGAATCATATGAGCTAATTTTTGCTGCGTTAATTGAAAACCAGCAATTGGCTTAGAAAATTGCTTTCGTTCCTTACTATAGTTTAGAGCAACCTCATAGCAATCTACTGCAGCACCAATTGCCCCCCATGCAATTGAATATCGAGCTTGATTTAAACAAGATAAAGGCCCTTTTAATCCTTCAATCCCTGGCAATCTATTACTATCTGGAATACGTACATCTTTCATAAATAGCTCTGAAGTTATTGATGCCCTCAAACTCATTTTCCCATGAATATCAGAACTACTAAAACCTTTTGTGCCTTTTTCTATTAAAAATCCTCTAATTATACCTTCTTCATCTTTAGCCCAAACTACTGCTACGTCTGCGATTGATCCATTAGTAATCCACATCTTTGAGCCATTGATAACCCAATCATCTCCATCTCGTTTTGCTCTTGTAAGCATTCCTCCTGGATCTGAACCATGATTAGATTCTGTAAGTCCAAAACATCCTACAGCTTTACCAGCAGATAATTGTGACAACCATTTCTTTTTTTGTTCTTCTGTACCGTATTGATAAATAGGGTACATAACAAGACCCCCTTGCACACTACAAACGGAACGTAGCCCAGAATCTCCTTTTTCTAATTCATGCATGATTAAACCATAAGCTGTACTACTAATCTCACTTCCACCGAATTCTTTAGGAAGGGTTGCACCAAAAAATCCTAGTTCTCCCATTTTTGGGATTAAATCAAGAGGGAAAGATCCTTTTTTATAATATTCGTTTACAATAGGATTAAATTCTTCTATAACAAACTGATTTGCCGTTTTTTGAATTAATAACTCTTCATCAGTTAATAAGGAAGTGATATTACAAAAATCTGGGCCAATATATTTCATTTATGTGTTTCCATTTTTTAAACTCTTATTCTTTTATGTCTAATATAATAGGTCTGTAACGCTATTAAATAATATAGAATTTGTAGCAATTATAGGGTCTGTAACAAGGGTTTTCTTTTGATTATAAATAATATTTTTATCATTAATGGTTTTTACTAATCCACCCGCCTCTCTTACAATACAGTCCCCTGCACAAATATCCCATTCATTTTTTGGTGCAATTGTCGAAAAAATATCATATTTATTAGCTCCAACCAATCCTAGTTTATAAGCAACACTGCCAATGGGCTCTATTGAACCAAAATTATCACTATATTTTTCCCAAAGTTTTTTTCTATACTCAGACCTACTAACAGTAATAGAGGCTTCTTTAAGCTGTTCTTTTTTGGATATATTAATATTTGATCCATTAAAAGACGCTCCCTTATCCTTCTGGGCAGAAAACATTTCTTCTGTATAGGGATTATAAATAATACCCACTACAGGATAACCGTCTTCTACTAATGCAATACTTACTGAAAAATGTGGAACTCCTTCAATAAACTCCTTAGTACCATCTAAAGGATCTACAATCCACACACGGGATTTATTTAATCGTTCCTTCGTATCTACAGTTTCTTCTGATAACCATCCATCATCCGGGAATTCTCCTCCAATAAAATCTAATAGATACCGATCTGCCTCATAGTCAGCAATGGTCACTGGATTATTAAAGCTCTTGTATTTTACCTGCTTGTTGGAGTCAGAAAAATATTTCATTAAGATTTTTCCAGCATTTCTTGCTGCTACTTTTCCTGCGATCAATTCTTCACTAAACATAATTAATCAGATTATATGTATATTAAATTTAAAAATCGCTAAATTACTTGTGAAATTGAGGATAGAAATTAAAAACTAACTATTTTTTTTATTTTTATAATTTTAAACTAATAAATTTTTTTATACCTAGTATTCTCTCCTCTATTTCATAGAAAATTAAACTATATGCTATATATAAATATATATTTAGCTGTAATGAAAGTAAGGCTTTTATGAAAAAAGAAATTTACATCAGTAAAGGTGTAGGAGAGACAAGGATAGCTGTCAAAGAAAATGGCAAACTTGCCGAACTCCATGTTGATAAAGAATCTAAGGAAAGAACTGTTGGTAATATCTATAAAGGTGTTGTTGAAAATGTGATTCCTGGAATGCAAGCTGCATTTGTTAATATAGGTGAAGGAAATAATGCATTCTTACCATTCTCTGAAATTTCAGATCCTGAATTAATTGCAGACCGTAAACCTAAATCTAAAAATTCAAAAGAAATCAATGTTTTATTGTCTCCTGGGCAAGAAATTATTGTTCAAGTAGTTAAGGAGCCTTTTGATAACAAGGGTGCTAGAGTTACTACAGACCTTTCAATTGCGGGGCGTTTTATTGTATTAATACCTAAATCAAAATATGTAGGGGTATCGAAAAAAATGCAAGATCGTTATGAACGCAGAAGATTGAAAAAAATTGCATTTGATATGAAAAAACATGGTTTGGGAATTATTATTCGTACCGTAGCTGAGGGAAAAACTGAGCAACAAATTCAAAATGATTATGCAAATCTAGAACAAAAATATAACGAGCTAATGAAATTGGCAGAAAAAAGTGATGCTCCAGCAGTAATCCACAATGATTTAGAAATGACGTCGAGCGTATTAAGAGATTTAATCAGTGATAAAGTTGAAAAAATTGTTGTTGATTCTAAAGACGACTACAAAAAAATACAAAAAATGATTAAAGAAGATGCTCTTGATACTGGAGACTCTTTAGAGTACTATCGTAAAAGAGTACCACTGTTTAAGGAAACAGGTATTGATAATGATATGAGTAAGCTATTGAGAAAGAAAGCATGGTTAAAAAGTGGAGCATATCTGATCATAGAAAGAACTGAAGCTATGGTGGTTGTAGATGTGAATAGTGGAAAGTTTGTTGGTAAAAAAGCGCATGAAGAAAATTCTCTAAAAATTAATTTAGAAGCAGCAAAAGAAGTGGCAGCACAATTAAGATTGAGGCATTTGTCAGGACTAATTTTAATTGACTTTATTGATATGGTATCCGCAGGGAATAGAAAAAAAGTATATCTTGAAATGAAGAAAGAATTAAGAAAAGATAGAGCAAAAGTAGCTATAGCAGAAATTTCTGAATTCGGAGTACTTGAAATGACCAGAGAAAGAACTGGTTTAAGCATCATTGACTCTTTAACTGAGCGCTGCGATAGTTGTAATGGAGATGGAAGAATTATATCAAAAGATACCCTTTTAACTAGAATTGATTATTGGTTACGTGATTATAAACAAAAGAATAAAGATCTTAGATTAAAACTATATCTTAATCCTGAAATTTCTCATTATTTAAAAGAGGAGAAAAAAAGAGATTATATCAGTTTAATGTGGAAAAATTTTGTATATCTCAAAGTCATTGATGATATTTCAATGGGGAAAAATGTATTTCGCTTTACAAGGATGTCAGATTCCACAGATATAACTCATGAAATAGGTGCTTGATAACCAATAAATTAGCTATTAAGTTCCCAAGTTATGTTTGCAATTGTAGAAATATATGGAAAACAGTATAAAGTCGCTAAAGGCGATACTCTCTTAGTAGATTCTAAGATAGATATTGCAGTAGGCAAAACTTTAAAATTTGATAATGTCAAAGCAGTATCAGATAAAGATACTAATATCTTTAATCCTAAAGAATTAGACTCATACAAAGTTAGCGCTAAAGTGCTTGAGCATAAAAGAGCTAACAAAGTCACTATTATAAAAAAGAAAAGAAGAAAAGGTTATCAAAGAAAAAATGGTCACCGACAAGATTTAACTATGCTTGAAATCCAATCAATTACTAGATTAAAAGCAAAAGCAGCAGCAAAAGCTACTAAAGAAGCTGCACCAAAAAAGAAAGCAGCAGCTAAGAAAAAAGTTGCTGAAAAGAAAAAATAAAAGGTAGGGACTCATGGCTCATAAAAAAGGACAAGGTAGTTCAAGGAATGGAAGAGATTCTAATGCACAAAGATTAGGTGTAAAACTGTCTGATGGACAATTAACCCTATCTGGTGGCATCATTATTAGACAAAGAGGTACTAAGGTACATCCTGGACGAAACGTTAAAAGAGGAAATGATGATACCTTATTTGCGACCTCACCTGGCCTAGTAAAATTTAGTAAAAAAGGTGATACCACCTTTGTTAGCGTAATCGAACAAAATTAAAAATGGCTAGACCGAAAATAGCATTAATCGGAGGTGGTCAAGTCGGTGGTAATATTGCTCTACTCTCTGCTCAAAAAGAATTAGGTGATATTGTTATTATCGATATTCCTCAAGCTGAAAATTTTATCAAAGGAAAAGCTTTAGATATATCTCAACTTCTTCCACATGATGGCTATGATGCTAAACTAAGTGGTTCATCAGATTTTGTAGCAATTAAAGGTTCTGATGTTGTTGTTGTTACCGCAGGATTTCCAAGACAACCGGGAATGGATCGTGAAGATTTATTGAAGAAAAATTTAGATATCATGACAAATGTTGCAGAGCAAGTGAAACTACATGCTCCCAATGCTTTTGTAATAGTTGTCTCAAATCCCTTGGATGCAATGGTATATGCTTTTTATAAAGTATCTGGCTTTGCTAAAAACAAAGTAGTTGGTATGGCTGGAGCGCTTGATAGTGCTAGATTCAGATCATTCATTGCAGAAGCAACCAACCTTTCTTCTCAAGATGTCACCTGTATGGTACTTGGCGGACATGGGGATACAATGGTACCTGTCAGTCGCTTAGCAACTGTTGGCGGTGTTCCATTAACATCATTATTAGATGCAGACACAATCAAAGCAATTGAAGAGAGAACTCGCTTTGGTGGAGGAGAGTTAGTGAAGCTATTTGGTAAAGGATCTGCGTTCTATGCTCCTGCTCAATCTGCAGTAGAAATGATTGAAAGTTTTGTCAAAGATAAAAAGAGGGTTATTCCTTGTGCATCATTGTGTGAAGGTGAATTTGATGTAGATGGATACTTTATCGGCGTTCCAACTGTCATTGGTGCTGATGGTGTTGAAAATATTTTAACATTTGATTTAAATGATGAAGAAAAAAATGCTCTCGACAACACTCTTACTGAAGTAAAAAAGACAGTTCAAGAAACTGGATTATAATACATTTGAAGAATCTATATTTTTTCTTTTTTTCATTATTAATCTCATCTAATCTTATTGCTCAATCTGGATTTATTACCGAAGAAACCACTAAAGCTTCTTTTAAAATGGGTTCCATGGAATCTTCTGTTCATAAATACTTTTCTGAAGATACTTACTATTCAAAAATGGACTTTTCATTTAAAGGAAAAGGGCTTGCGCGAGTGATGAGTAGAGATGTAAAAAATGGGACTATTATTTCATTTGAAGATTCTACTATCATAAAAATAAATCATAAAAAAAAGCGTTTTACTAAAAAGCTATTATCTGAAGTTTTAGAAGAGATAGAATCTGAGCCAGAGAATGAACCTGAAAATCAGGAAAATAATGCTTCTGAAGAAGAAAATTTTACTCCAATAGTATCAGATACTTTAGAAATGATTAATGGTTTTGAATCATATAGAGTAACATTAAGCGAAGATGAAGGCCAACAATACATATGGGTTACAAATACAGCTCGACAATCTAATATTGTCAAATCTATGCAAAGCAAGATTGATGATTTTGAAAGAAACTGGGTAAACTTTGATGGTGATTTTTCAGAATTAGGAATTGATCAAGATGTAATCGTTGTTAAAGCAATCTTTAACGATGAAGATGGGAGCTTTGAATATAATCTCAAAAAATATATCCCTATAGATGCTCCCACAAATATATTTGATATTCCTGAAGAGTATAAGAAAGTTAAAAAACTAAAAATATTTTAAGATTTATTTTTTAACTGCTTTACAATATCTTTGTACATCAACTCTTCTCTTTTATAAGGTCTAGGCAAATCAATTGCTATTTTAAATAAGGATAGTTTCTTATCTGGCCTATCAAGCTTATCATAAGTTTTCCCTAGCCAATAATAAGTACCAATATAATCAGGCTCTAACTCTAGACTTTTTTTGAGAAAGTATTCTGCCATTTCAAAAGAACCTTTTGGAGGTTCTTCAAAAATAATAGCGGCTAATCTCCTTGATAATGGACTGATGTCAGCGAGACGATAATGCCATTGTCCCATTATATTATAACAAAAAGGATCGCTAGGAAGCTTTTCGATAGCTTGTAAACAATGAAATTCAATAATCTGGGAGCTTTCAATTTGCTTTCTGATACTTTGACTCTCAACACTCTTGCCATATGAAACAGCATACCACTTATGAACTTCTGCGTTCGTAGAATCAATTGACATAGCTTCAACAATATATTTTAAAGCCTTTTTCATATTCAATTTTTCTATTTTTTTATCATTAGTTTCTTCTGATAGAAAATGATGTGCTGCTGATAATCGTACTAACACATTTATGTTTTTTGGGAAAGCATTATTTAATTCTTGAAGAGGAATAATAGTGTTTTGAAATGACAGATTATCTAAATCAATATCAATTTTACTAAAATCTTGAGCATGTAGAGGATGAATTATAAAAAAAAGAAAAACTAGTTTAGTAATTTTACTCAAAACATCAATCAGGGATAAAATGACATAAATACTGGTTGATGATCTGATATTCTATCAGCTACAGTTGTCGCAGCAGTGTTTGTTTCTGTTGGAGTAGCAATCACACCTGTTGTTGTGGTAGCATCATATTGAAATAAGGGTTGCGTAATGATTATATGATCAAAATGTGCTGGTGGATATGAACTAGTCCAACCTTGCCATGAATATCCACTACTTGGACCAGTAAGAATATCTTCGTCAACCATAGAAAAATGCGTGGAAGAAGAAATATTAGGATCAGTGAAAGGACTAATTGTTGAGTTAGTAATTGATTGAGATCCTACATTGTTAAAATCACCTACAATAATAACATTGTCTGATGCTCTATTATTAATCACATAATCTGTTAACAATAAGCTGGCATGATGCCTTCTGGTGGTTTCATCTGAAGCATCAGTGCTATCATATGTGTCATCTCCGCAACATTTATAGTGTACATCAATTACATAAAGATCCATTGATTTGGTTCCATCTGTCCATGTAATATAATTTTCCATTGGTGGACGACTAGCAAATTGGTATTGTGCATTATTTTCATAATCTGAATCGCCATCATTGCTATTTGGAGTATCTGACCAAAGCTCATTTTTAGAATTGAAAGTAACTGTACTATTTTTATATACTAAAGCAAATCCTAGGTTTCCAGATTCTTCATCTACTACATAAGAATAATCAGTCATTGAGTTTACCATGTTAATTAATTCAGATTCACTGGAAATTTCTTGAAATAAATAGATATCAGCATTCCATGCCTCTATTAAACTTTTTACATAATCTTTTGTAGTACTATGCTGTGGAAATTGTCGAATATTCCATGTTACAATTTCTATTTGACTTGCTTGATCTAAATTAGTTGCATTGGGGAATTCATAAGGGGTTGTTCCATCTCCGCCACCTGGTTCAGTTTCAGTAGGAGATGAACCGCCGCCGCCGCAAGCAACTAATAGGAATAACAGGATAAAGAATCTATTAATGATATGAGCCATAGATATAATTTACTAATAAAGTTCCTACTTGTCCCAAGCTTTGTGGTGAACAATTTTGTGGGGTATCAAATTGAGTATGCCAATAATTATAAAACCTATTTGGATATTGAAAATCAATAATATCAATAGCTGGTATTTGTGCTATTTCCCATAAGGGGACATGATCGTCATAAATTTCATTTTCAATGGTCTTTTTAAAAGCACTCAGCGACAAATCCTCTGCTAATCCCCAGATTTCTTTGACTTTATCGGGAGCGATGCTATACGAAATTCTTTCAATAGGAATGGTTAAATTTTTATCTCCGACCATATCTACTATAATTGCAAAATCTGGTGTTGTAATAGGTAGGTTCTCAGCAAAAAATTTTGCTCCTAATGCAAAGGTCTCTGGTTGGCCAGGAACTCCTCCATCCTCGGCATCAAAGAATACAATATCTATGCCAATTTCTGGATTATTTACTGAAATAATATTACATAATTCCATAAGAACTGCTGTACCACTTGCTCCATCATTTGCTCCAAGAACTGGAAGGATCTGATTGTCTACAGATTTATCTTGATCGGAAACAGCTCTAGTATCCCAATGCGCTCCAAGCAGTAAACGATATTTTGCTTGCTCATTAAACTGAATAATAAAATTTTTACCATCTCTTTCTATATTTGTAATTGGTTCCCTATAAACAAACTCTTGAATGATTAGCTTTCCCGATAAATCACTTAAAAAATCTTCTAAATAATTACTAAAATCTGAATGACCAGCTGAACCGGGATTTCTTGGACCAAATTCACATTGTTTTTCTAGATATGTAAACGCTTGATTGGAATCAAAATTAGGCATATCAACAGATTTTATAGGTGTAGTATTACAGCTAACCAAAAATAAAATTAAAAACAGTATTCTTTTCATCTTATCCTCTAATTGCGACATTTAGATTTACTCCAAAATCACGATCAATTCTACGCCCTGTTAATCTAGTATCATTTTCACGATATTCATAAAATAAGCTACCAGTAACATTATCTGTTAATGCATAGGTTATTCGCAATACGCTCTTTCGCGTGTTAGTAAAGTTTTGCTCAGCAAAATTGATTTTATCTTTCGAGCCTTCTTCTTTTTTCTGACTAATATCAAAATTCAAAGTAATATTCATATTATTTTTTAAATATACATTTCTCTCTGTAAATGGTAATGAAAACCTAATTCCTTTAGAAAAATTATAGGTTATGCTAGCTAGAATACTATTATCAGAAATATAGGTTAGCCCATTCGCAACTTCATCTAAAGTATGAGTAATATTTGTTCTAATGTTGGTTGATATCCCATTTTTAAAAGAAGTGGTAACTCCTAATAAGGGTGTAAAGCTACGAGAAATTCGTGAAAACTGTCTATTATCATCATTATCGTTTGCAAATGATGAGATGCTGAATAAGTCAATTGCACCAATGCTATCATCGCTAAATTTCCAAGATAAGTTTTCTTTTCCACTAAAAGCATGCTCAAGAGATAATGACTGAACATAAGGAGAGATAAATTTAATTTTTTCTAAACCTCCTATACGTAAAGACCAATTAGAAAAAGGTATCCCATCAGATAAATGCTTACCATAAGCAAGGTAATCTCTACTAATAGATCTAGTATCGATACTATACCCATTAATATTGGATGAAATACTTTCAGAAAATGATACAGTTAACGAGGTGCCCGGATTAAAGCGAATGCCTGTTCTAATTGACAAGGATTTTTTAATATCTTCTGCGCCTGTATTGAGTCCTACTTCTGGTGCATTTTCTAATCCATGACTACCACTCAATCCAAATCGATAACTCAAGGGAACATCACCGCTAACACCATTTGCAGTTCTATTTGTGGTCGTATTGATTGCCACGCTTAGAGGTTCTACTTTTTTTGACATTTGATAGATTTTTTCCATTAAGAAACTGTTTTCAATTTTTCTTCTTTCTTTTTTCTTGGATGACTTATCTAACGACAACTCTTTATTCTCTTTGGTATCTTCGGCTCCAACATCTTCTCCGCTTGATAAGCCTGATTCAGATCTAGATCTAGTATTAGTTGGGGTGATTGTCTTTCTTTTAGATGCTGGCGTATAAAATGTTTCAATAATTTCAGTACCAGATAGTGCAAAATTAATCCCAGTATTCTTTACTGCAGTTATATTAGCTCCATCAATCACGCTCGATAATGGTTTGTTCCATGAATAGTTTGTGTTATATGCAAAATTTGGTTTAATCCAACTCAACCATTGTGGATTAAAAGTAGACCCGAAAGATTCAGTGCTATTTGTTACTTTTCCTATTTTTAAATTATCCAGTACTGCATCTCTATATTCTGACATATCACTTTTAATATTCTTATTATAGGTAAACTGTGTATTATCAAAAACTTTATAATTAATACTAAACTTTCTATCTAAGCCTAAATTAAAATCATCAATTAAGTCTGTGCTAGATCTTGATTCCTTTTCAGTTAAATTGCGATTTAATCTAAACCCTGTAGCAAAAGATGTCGGAGTATAGAAAAACTTTGTCTCACTAATTTTTTCCCCTATAAATGGTACTTTAGACATCCATTTAAAAGCTTCAATATAATTATCGCTGGGGAATCTTAAATTATAATCAAGATTAGTGGTTAATCGCTTAGTGTCTACTGATTTCATGATTTCATTAGATTTGTTTTGATTAGATGCATTAAATGATGCGCTAAGATTATCAAGAGTATATTTAATAAAAGGATTCTCTGATTTAATTTGTTTTGAAACCTTACCATTCAAACTAACTGTAGATGACTTCACTAATATAGAATCTGGAGTTGCTCCATTCGTTCTAATATCAGTACCTGGGAAAAATTTTGGAGCATTATTCTGCATATTATATGTCATATTCATCGGAAATATGATTCCAAATTTTTGAGGAAACAAACTACCTAACTGCATATTATTAGTAAAGATTAGATTTTCAGTAGTAGTATTGGTTCCAATCCTTTCTTGTAGAATATGAAAATCAGCATCTTTTTTACTATAAGATATGGAACTCTTGTTAAAGTCCGATAAATTGAATTCAGATTTTAACCTTACGGCAATTCCTTGTTCTTTTTTGACTCCACTCAATCGGAGTTCATCTAACCAAATTTCACCCGTAATTGGATGATTTGAATTATTCTCAACTCCAACAACGAAATACTGCAATCTAGAGAGTGAAGGATTACCTACAATCTCAATTTTTTTATATTCTTGATTACTATCATCAATAAATTGGTATCGTTTATAATCTAATGAATCAGTAAATGTATCATTAGCATTAATTTTTTCAATAGAATTTTCATCCATATTTTTTAGACTGGTCAACCAATTAAGATCAAGATCTACTGCATTTCTTTGTTGATCTTCATCCCAACTATCATATACTGGTTTAGTTAATTTATAATATTCATCTCCAGTCCCAAATTGTATAAAAAATCTTAAATCAGTATTATCTTCCGATGCATTTGGACTGTCACCATAAACAAACATTTTCATCTGATCGTATATTAAAAAACTTTGTCCTTTTTTAGATGTCATAGATGATAAAATTTTCTTTGCTGCTCCTTTAATATTCGGATTTAGATTATCAAACTTTAGAACTAAAGACTGCTCTTTAGATCGTATTTTATTGATTTGATCATACTCTCCAAAAACACCTTTAGGCGGTATATAGTCAGGATTATCTTCATCATTTACTACCGTCACTAAAAATGTACTGTCTTGAACCGCATAGTCTTCTTGATCAACGAATGATGTGCCCATCTCTTCCCATGCATTTCCTACAAGTTCCATTTTAGCAATTTCTAGCTGAGATGGTTTATCAATGTCCGACACTACAAGTCTGACATATTTAATTTCGCTTAGTGTAATATTTTGTACTTTAGAAAAATGACTCAGAGGAATTCTTATCAATTTCCAACCTGTTTCTACGCCATTAACAATAGTAGATCCAGCAACATACGTGCTATCATCTAAAGAAATAGTTTTAGTAAAATAATCATTAGCTCTATCTAGAAAGCCTGATTGATCTAGATCTTCACTGTCAGGATATTTACCTCCTGCTTGAATCTTATCACCGGTACCGTTTCCTTCTGTACCATTGACTTTGGTATAGTCTGAACTTCCTTCACTATAATCCCAATTATCATTATTCGGATCATTTACATCAACATCAGAGGAAGCATTAATAATTGCTATTTCTCCGCTAGATAAATAATCTTGGTAGCTTAATCCGTCTTCTGTACTTAAACAATTTCCCCAACCATCTTCAAAATTATCAAAACAACCATCAAGTCCTGTATCTTCACTATCTTCTAAAAATCCATTACCAAGTGCCAATCCAGCATCGGGAACGTCTTCATTATTAAGGGAACCGTCACCATTATAGTCTTCACTAATTTTACCTAAGTCTACCGTTAAATTTCCTTCATCTCCACGCAACCAAATTTCGAAGAATCTACTTCTAGTCTGATCATAATCTCCTATGAACATAGAAGTAACAATTCCGGCCCATACTGAATCTGGATCTACGCTTTCTTGATATTCTTTTGGTTCAAAGTCTAAGACTAAAATATCTGTTGTAAGATTTTGAGCTCTTTGCGATGTAGAGACATTAGGCCAAATATTATTTGTTAATACTTGAGAATAAGGATTATACCAATACATTCTAGCTCGATTTCTTTGATTAAATGGCTGATCAGTATCAAGATTTAATGGGGCAGAAGAAATATTCCAAAATCTTCGCAAGATTGATGGGCTAGTAACTCGTTTTGAACCTTCAAAATCATCAATATATGCTACTCCATCGCTATCGCCGGTAGCAGAATTAGATATAGAGTTAGGATTAGGTAATACTTGTGCAATTTCTCCTTCCAAAGTAAATCTAGATAATTTTTCTGCATTGAACATATCAAGCTTGTTTAACGACGCAGATAAATTGTCTAAATCTTTTTCATAACGACCATTAATATCCCAAATGAAATTTTGAATTGGCTCAAAACCTACTTCTACTTTTTTATTAACTATATCTTGATTGTAATAAAGAGCTGTAATACCTAAAAATGAATTTTCATCAAAATCTATTTGTGCTCGAGAACCAACCATAATTTTTCTATCAAATGTTACCAAATCATGTTTATCATATACAATTTCTAAATCGCTATTCGGATCAATATTTCCTGTCAGCATAATCATACCAGAGAAATAATCAATCTGATAATCTTGACCTCTTTCTAGTTTTTCACCATTCGAATAAATTTCTTCACTACCCTCTACTAATGTAAAACCCAAGTTAATAGTAGATTTTGGGTTTATATAATCTGCAGCAATTGTAAAACGAGAATCACCTGTATATTCTGTACGATTAGTACTGGTATACATTTTCCCCTGCTGTAATAAAGGATCTAATGTATTGTTATCATTCCCACCATCTAAGTTATTACTTGAGACAAAAGGTAATAAGATAGGTAAATGCACTTCTCCAGTCTTCAGATTAACAATATTAGGATTATTAAAATCAATAACTTCATCAGGTGAAGGTGCTCCAGATTGATTAAGGTCATCTAAACCAAATAAATTTAAAAAGGTAGCGCCAGCACTAGTTCTATCGCTAACAGGAGTAGAAAAATTATCTAAAATTTTAACCTGCAAACTCGTTTGATCAATATTTGTCGCTCCAAGAGAATATACATTTTTAAACATCAAATCCCATGTTGGATGATTTGGATGTGATGATTGTGCTTTTAACATTTTTAATACTAGAGTTGTATTACCATCGTCTCCGATATTAGCTCCAACTTTTAAAACAATTGTTCCTGTTGTTCTATCTGCTAATTCAAAATGTGCTCCTATAATTTCATTTTGGAGAGTATTCTGCATTCTTATAAAACCTAAATCTTCATTAATTGCATAGTCAGATCCTCG
>Ga0310124_10000263_pt1 | contig 35680 bp, 24 predicted proteins | sample CB11b_AW_Bot5_MG_FD_203507 | JGI IMG/M metagenome (GOLD analysis project Ga0310124, IMG submission 203507) | Marine microbial communities from Western Arctic Ocean, Canada - CB11b_AW_Bot5 | ecosystem: Environmental > Aquatic > Marine > Oceanic | place: Canada: Western Arctic Ocean | collected...
ACTCGGTGAAAAGGAATTCGAGATCCTGCACAGCTACGTCAGCCAGATTATTCAGCGTAACAAGATCTGGTTGGACGGCAATCGGCTCGAGCTCGAGCGCGACAACGCCAACGGCAGGGTGCGAACGGCGCTGCAGGGCTGGCACGTCAAGATTGTGATTGGGCTCGACTTTTCATGGGCCAACGACCGCGTCTGTCTGCTGACAGGGATGAATAGTGCGAGCAAAAGTGAGATATGGTCCCGGCCGCTCGGGGCCATTACAACGAAGTCCGCTGTAAAGCTCGCGGATGATCTGCAGCTGGCGAAAAATCCGTTCATCGACACGATGACCATGCTGGGCGGGTTAACGGAGAATTACTACTCGCCGGGGGCTGTCAGCGGCTGCGCCGCTTTTGCCACGGCCGCCGAGGTGACGGCGTTCACCCTGCGCAATCCGTTCACGAATCCCGGCAGCAAATTTTCACCCGGCGACACTATCGCGGCGCTGCCGGCGGCGAATGTCGATGCCCTGCTCGATTACGTTCCCCGACTGCTTCGAGCGTTCCTCGACGACCCGGGGCTGACTACCGGCTGGGAGGTCGATAAGATCCCAATCGCCAGCAGGACTTTCGGGTCCCAGTTCAAGGCCTTCATGTTCGACGAGTTCGCGGCATCCGTGCAACCGGATCAACCAGTGCCCAACAGCATCGTCATGGTATTCCCGACGTTCGAACCAATGGGTTCGAATCCGATCAATCCAAGGCGTTCGGGGATCGTCGACGGCGACGTCATTCAGGCCTACTTCCAGCTTACCGATGAGCGGGCTGTCGCCTTCATAGTCGGTCTCACGGACGGCGTCCCGACACAGGCCTACCATCTCGACGACGACTTCACCGACGTCGATTACATCATCGACGCCGGTGTAGTACACGAGAAAGTCAACAGCAACCTCGACGAGGATATCAAGCAAGACGACTCGATCGTGTTTGCCTTGATCCCGTGCCGTGAATTTCCCATCTATGAAAATAACGACACGTCGAGGATCGAATACAAGGAGATCGGTGAAGTGGAGTTCATAGTCATCGACGGCAGGCGCAACACGCCGCCGCGAAACTATGGCATCAGCGCCTGGGTAAACGCGAGATCCAGCAAGAAGTTCGATTCGAACGTTCACCCGCCGCTGCCGTCACCGTACGCCGTCTACCTGCCGGACGGTGAGTTCCTGAAGCTGCTGACCGGGACGAAAACCGTACGCCTGGTCAGGACCAACGCCAGCACCGACAATCCCGAAGGTATCGGGCTGACGAGGGCGGACCAGCTCGAGCAGTCCGACTTCATGGCGGCCACGGCGCGTGACATGACGCATCTGAACCGCCAGCGGCTCGAGAGCCTGCAGGGCGTCACCAACGAACTGGCCTCAAGCTATGTCACCCTCAGCGAAGAACAGTTGGCGCGGATGGATGCGGCAACGGCAGCGGCTGATCACAATGAGTATCTGCGTGCTGCCTACGGGGCCCTGGGCGCCGCCCGAAAGGGCTACGAGCGCATCTCCGCGATGACCAATGACATGCTGATGGCAATCGTGTTTTACATGGCGCTGCTGTTGCCATTCTGCTTTTTCATGCAGAGACTCCTGTTCAAGTTCGTCCGGATCGAAGCGCAGATGGCGGCGTTCGCCGTGATGTTCGTCATGACGTTCATCGTCTTCCGCTTTGTGCATCCGGCCTTCCGCATCGCCGAGGCGCCGGAGGCGATTTTCATCGCTTTCGTCATGGGTGCCCTTGGCGCCTTTGTCATTTTCATTCTGTACTCTCGGTTCGAAGGCGAGATGCAGCTGCTTTTTCAGACGTACAGCGGCATGGACACGGCCGACGTCGGCGCCTCGACGGTCGGGCAGAAGGCGATGATGATCGGCGTCAACAACATGAAACGCCGCCGCGTACGCACCATATTGACGACGACGACGATCGTGCTGATCACCTTTACGATGCTGGCCTTTTCAAGCATCTCGAAAACGATGAGCCCGACAGTGGTGCCGATCGCCAGGCAGGCACCGTACACGGGTATCTACTTTCATTACCCCGGCAGCATTCGGCTCGACGAGCAGACGACTCAGACAATCATCGACATGTTCAGCGAAAACGCCGGCTCCATCGCAGTGCGCCGCTGGCTGTTGCCGAAGCAGAGCTCGGCGCGCGATCTGGTTCAGCCCCTGCCGCTCGAGTCTGGTGATCAGTACATCCAGCTCGATGCCGTACTGGGGTTGCAGCCGACGGAGGCGGAGCTTCTGCCGAATGGCATTCCGATGATCGAGGGCGGTCGCTTTTTCTCGAGCAACGAAGCCGCCGAAGCCGTGCTTCCGGTGGGCACCGCCAACGCCCTAAAAATCACCAAAGAGATGATCGGCACTGCCAAGGTCACCATGCGGGGCTATGAGCTGACAGTCGTCGGCCTGGCGGACGACGAGCAGTTGCGGGCGCTGCGCGAGCTCGGTGACCGGCCGATTCTGCCGATCAAGAGCATCCAGACCTCGGCGTTCGTCGAAAACGTCGACGAGGCCAACCTCTCGAGCGATGTGACGATGCAGGATGATTCCTCCGTCTTCCGTGCCGACACCTCTGCCCTGATGCTGATACCCGAAGGCACCTGCCGCCGGATGGGCGGGCAACCATACAGCGTGTCGGTGAAGTTCGACGACGACCTGCCCGGCGGTTTGTGGCCGCATGTGGAGTCGCTGTTGCAGGTCACCAGGGCCAAGTTTTTCATCGGCAGCCGTAATCGGATGGCGGTCGGTTCGGCGGGGCACAAGACGTCTGCCGGGACGTATTACATAGGCACCGGTTTCAAGACATCGGTTGGCGGTCTGTCACGGCTGATCATTCCGCTGCTGATCGCCGCAACGATCATTCTGAACACCATGTTGGGAACCGTATTCGAGCGCAAAGGCGAGATCGCCATTTACAACGCCATCGGTCTGAATCCGAAGAACATCCGGATGTTTTTTTACGCCGAGGCCTTTGTCTACGGCATCATCGGCGCGGTCGGCGGCTATCTCATCGGTCAGCTGCTGAGTATCGGCTTGAGCAAGAGCGGGCTGGTGCAGGGGATCAACCTGAATTTCTCGTCACTGACCGTGTTCGTTGTCATTTTTTTCGCCATCCTGGTGGTCATGGCTTCGACCATTTATCCCACCTGGGTGGCGTCGGCGGCGGCGGTGCCTTCGGGCAAGCGCAAGTGGTCGCTGCCGGACCACGACGGCAATCAAATGCACCTGGTCTTTCCATTTATCTACAACCGCAAAGTGGTGTCGGGCATCATGGGGTATCTTACCGAGTATTTCGGTCGCTTTACCGAGGCCTCGATCGGCAACCTGGTGGTCTCCAACGAGGCCCACGCCATCGGCGAGGACGAGGCCGGCCGCACAACGTATTCGGTCGCCTACGACATGGCATTGGCCCCCTTCGACCTGGGCGTCACCCAGCACATCGAGTTCGTCGCGAGATTTGACGAGGTCGTCGAAAGCTATCGCGTGCATATGACGATCACGCGGCTGTCAGGCCAGGATTCGAACTGGTCGACGACCAACATTCCGTTCATGGAGAAGCTGCGCAAGTACATGATGAACTGGCGCAATCTGGAAGCAACGAAACACCACGAGTACGTCACCGAAGCACAGGCGTATTTTGAGCACGTACAGGCATAACCCAGTCAATGGCATATAGCTGATGGCATTCGGACACGACAAGGAAATTCAGGAATACAGAAACCTGATGCAGCCGCCCGACACGTTCGAGGACGGCTTCAACTGGAAGACTGTCCTGGGTGCTGTCTTCCTGGGATTCATAATGATGCCGGGTTCCTTGTACCTGTCGTTGGTCGTAGGGACAGGCGGCAGCATCACCGAGGCGGCCCGCTGGGTGACGATCATTCTGTTCGCAGAGGTCGCCCGCCGTTCGTTCAAAGACTTGCGCATGCAGGAGGTTTATATCCTGTATTACATGGCGGGCCTGGCGCTGTCATCGCATTTCCAGGGACAGGGGCTGCTGTGGAATCAGTATCTGGTGCAGTCGGACTACGCCCATGCCATGGGTATCGCGCAAGACATCCCGACCTGGATTGCGCCATCCGCCGCGACGATCCAGGCAGAGGGCGCCAATTTTTTCACCGCCTCCTGGCTGCCGGCGATCCTCATGGTGGCGTTTATCATGATCATCACCAAGATCGATCAGTTCGGGCTCGGCTACGCCTTTTACCGCATCACCAACGACATCGAGGAGTTGCCGTTTCCGATGGCGCCGGTATCGGCCTCCGGGATCACGGCGCTGGCGAATACGCGCGACACAGCGCAAAGCTGGCGATGGCGATGTTTCTCGATCGGCGGAGTGCTCGGATTGCTGTTCGGATTCATGTACATAGGCATTCCCGCAATCACCGGAGCGTTCCTGACCCAGCCGATCCAATTGATCCCGATTCCATGGGTAGACTTCACCAAGTCCTTGAGCGGCACGCTCGAGGCGACGCCGTTTAACATCACCTTCGACCTGGGGCTGGTGCTGGTCGGTATGGTGCTGCCGTTCTGGGCCGTGATCGGCGGCGTCGTCGGTATCGTCATCACGTGCATCGCAAATCCAATGCTGCACGATGCCGGGATCCTGTCGAACTGGCGGCCGCAGATGGATGTGGTCGACACGATCTTCATCAACAACATCGATTTTTACCTGTCCTTCGGCATCGGCCTGACGGTAGCAATCACGCTAGTCAGTTGCCTGGAGATTCTCAAACCGCTGTTGCAGGCAATCATCGGTCAGAAGGCGGCGGACGGCAAAGCACGAGAATCGTTCGGCAGCCGGGCACGGGGGGGCTGGCGACGGCTGGTCACGAACAACGTCGAGCGCGGCGATTTTTCTATATTCATCGCAATCGGCCTCTATATCCTCAGCAGCCTGTCCTGGATCGGTCTTTCCTGCTGGCTTATTCCCAACTTCGCTGAACCGCGGGTGCTGATCTTCTTCCTCGTGTACGCTTTCGTCTACACGCCGATCACGGCGTACGCGACCGCCAAGATCGAGGGACTCGTGGGTCAGGCAATCAGCATACCGATGGTCAAGGAAGCAACCTTCATCCTCAGCGGCTATCGAGGTGTCGAGATCTGGTTTACGCCGGCGCCGCTGCACGATTACGGCCGGGCGACAGTTGAATTCCGGATTCTCGAACTGACCGGTACCCGGGTGATGAGCCAGGTCAAGACACAGCTGGTGACTATTCCGATCGTGATTGTTTCTACGGTGATTTTCTCACAGTTGATGTGGCAGATGGCTCCGGTACCGTCGGAGGCGTATCCCTTTGCCCAGAAGATGTGGGATCTGCAGGCCAAGAGCCAGTGCCTTATGTACAGTGCCACGGTGGAGGGCGGCTCGCTGTTCATGGAGGCGTGGAAGTGGGACTATTTCTTTGTCGGCATGGGTTCAGGCGTCGCGGCTTTTGTGTTTCTGGCAGCGCTGGGGCTGCCGACGCTGCTGGTTTTCGGTGTTGTCCGCGGTCTGGGCCAGGGGACGCCGGCGGCGATTCTTCTGGAATTGCTGGGCGCCATGCTAGGGCGCTATTACTTCCGCCGCAAGTTCGGTGACATGTGGCTGAAGTTTGCGCCGGTGCTGCTGGCCGGTTTCTCCTGTGGTATGGGACTGATGGCCATGCTGGCTGTGTCCTTCACAATCATCAAGAAAATGGTCAACCCGCTGATTTTCTGACTATGGCTGAATCTACCAAGGAATACAGTAAGATCACGATCCGCGCCCTCCTGATCGGAGCGCTGTTTTCCGGGTTCTTCGCATTCGTGACGGCTTACCTGGAGAATCGTCGCAGCCTGTACTTGTCGGCGACGCAGATTGCCGTGTTGCCATACATCCTGCTGCTGGCGATGGTGGTACTGATCAATCCGCTGATTCGCGCCATTCGCTTTCTGCCCCGTTTTTCATCGACCGAGACGTTGATCATCTTCATCATGGGCTCGGTGTCTGCCGGTATCTCGACCTTCGGCCTGACATCGCAGGTCGGCCCGGTGATCGGCAGCATGTTCAACCGGCACTGGAACAATGACCAGAGCGGCTGGCACTTGAACGTCACGCCGTTTGTCAATGAATCGTTCTTCATCTCCGAGCCCGGCATTCAAAACGCTGCCATCGTCCATCGCGAGGCAAAACTGGCAGTCGACGAGGCGCGCTCGATCTACGACGTGGCGCTGCGTGACCAGAATGCCGAAGCCGCGGTTACGAAGGCCACCGCCACCCTGGACAAACTAAATGCAGAAGGGGCCGATGCTCTGGCACTGGGCGGTGCCAAAGAGCGGCTGAACGCTGCTCACGTCGTGCGTGCCGAGGCCGCGACGGAATGGGCTGAACTGAGCAAAGAACACGACCTGTCATCGGCACAGACAATCATCGACACCTGGAAGCCGAAAATCGAGTCGCTCCAGGCGGAAACCGACAGCTTGCGCAACGCCCTGCGGCAACTCGAGCAACGTGCCTTCGACAAAGTAGATGTCTTCCGTCGCGGCCTGCCCGACGGCAAGGTCGCGATGCCCGGCTTCTTCTTTCGTCCCGGGGACTCCTGGGACAGCTATGTGCAGCGGTTCAACCGGCTGCGACATGGCCGCAAGGCACTCAGTCATCTGGAAAAAGCCGATGCGATATTCAACGAGACAGTCACGGCCGGCATGACGATGACCGCCGAACAGCGGCAACAACTCGAGAGCCTGGCTGACCAGGCGATGACGGCGCTGGAACCGATCAACATCAAAACGGAAATCGAAGCAGCCAAGCGAAGTGTCGACCAGCAATGGCAGGAGAACAACGCAGAGCTCCTGAAAACACAGGATGAACTGCTGGAGAAGCAAAACGTCCGGCGCCTGGCGGTCGAGAGGGAATTCGATGCGCTGGACCGGGACATCACGAGCCTGAAGCATCGCGCCAAGAAACTCAAAGGCGTACTCAAAGGCATCGAGAGCACACAGGCGAGCATGCGGCAGCAACTGACCACGACCGGGGGCATCGTCACGGTCATCACTGCAATCACGGCATGGAAGAGTTCGCTGTCTGACGCCGAGAATCAACTGGAAAAACTCCGAGCCCCGTTAGGCGCCATCATTGCAAAATTTCCGGGGCTCGATGCGTCGCTGTCCCGCTATCTGGTTGGTGACATCCCGTGGGGCGACGTGCTGCCCCCCTTCCTGCGCTGGGCCGGGCTCATCTTCCTCACCTACCTGGTACTGATGGCCTTCAACCTGCTGATCTTCCGGCAATGGGCCCACAACGAACGACTGATTTACCCGCTGGCTGAGCTGCCGGAGTTGCTGGCAGTCACCGATGAAGAGAACGGCCAACGGCTGCCGGATCTGTTCTCCAACCCGCTGTTCTGGGTCGGCTTCGCGATCAGCGGTGGTGTGCTGGGCTGGAATCTTATCTGCTTTCTGGAATTGGTCCCCGGCCTGGCCCCCCTCGATCTGAACAACCACTGGCAGGAGATCGTCCAGGATTCAGTGCTGCAGCCGCTCAGTGTGAGAAGCAAGTCGACCGTTTTCTTTACCATGATCGGCCTGTCTTTTTTGATTCCGGCGAAGATTTCGTTTTCGCTCTGGTTCTTCACGATTCTGTACATGGTCCAGGTCCTGATCCTGTGCTGGCTCGGCTACGGGCAGACGGAAAATTCATTTCCGATGGAGTGGTGGTACACCCTCAACTTCCGCGGTGCGGAAGGTGCCGGCGGCATGATGATATTTGCGGCTGTCGTGTTCTACAAAGCACGAAAATATCTGTTCTGTTTCTTCAGCCCCTCGGCCGTGTCCGATCTTGAGGCCGCCGAGCAGAAAGAGCTGCGTATATCTTCTTTCTGTTTCATCTTCGGCTCGATCGGCCTGATTCTCATGCTGTGGCGCGGCATGGGTGCCAATCTGTTTTGGTGTATTTTCGGTTTCATCGTCATCCTCATCATCACTATCGGTCTGGTTCGCGCTGTCACCGAGGGCGGCGTGCTCGGATTCCAGGCCTGGGTCAGTCCGTTCCACTTGATCCGCACACTGTGGGGCATGGACAAGGCCTGGACGGCACCGCCGCTGTTTGCGCCGTTGTTCATTTACTACTCCGTGTTTTTTCTGGACATCAAGACGTTCATCGCCCCGGCAATGGCGAACTGCATCAAGATCCGTGATGACTTGAAGATGGAGCGATTCCGTTTCCACATTGCCATCTTCAGTTGCATCGTGGTCGCTGCCATCGTTGCCATCACCACCCACCTTCTGCTGACCTATAACAAGGGCGGCGACAACATGAACGGTTGGTTCTACACCGGTTTCCCGAAAGGCATGTTCGAGCAGGTCGGGGTGATGGTAAAGACATCGCCGATCGACACCACCAAGACCAGCTGGTTCTTCGGCGGTGGTGCAGTGGCCATGATGGCGCTGCTGTATTTCCGGCAAATGTTTTTCTGGCTGCCGCACCCGATCGGCATGATCATGCTGGTCAATCCCATCATGAACGCCTACTGGTTCTCAATCCTCATCGGATGGCTGGCAAAGGTGCTGGTAACCCGATACGGTAACAAGGATACATATCGTATCGTCCGCGGCCTGTTCGTCGGACTGATCGTCGGCGAGTTGATGATCATCCTGGCAGCGCTGATCGGATCTCTAATGACCGGCAACAATGTGCCAATCGACCTTAACCGAAACTGATCCGGCTGACTCAGAGTAGCATGGCAAACCACAACATCGAAGAACAGGTGGGTATCCCCTGGGGCATCGCCTTCACCGTCAGTTGGAGCGGCCTCAAGCGCCGCTTCATGCGCTCGCTGATCACCATGGCCGGCGTCATCCTGGCGATCGCGTTTCTGGCGTACATGTTGATTTCCAACAAGATCGTCGTTGCCCTGGTCGCCGCCAAGAACGACGAACTGAACGATCTTCTGCAGAAATCCAATGTCGACATCTTCGCCAGCAGTGCAACCGACTCGATGATGCTGTTACTGATCGGCTTGTCGCTGCTTACCTGCCTCGTGGGCATCATAAACTCCATGCTCATGGCGGTGACCGAGCGTGTCAAGGAGATCGGCACCTTGAAATGTCTCGGTGCACTCGACTCGTTCATCGTCAAGACGTATTTCATCGAGTCGTCGCTGCAGGGCGTCATCGGAACGATAATTGGCATCATTCTCGGCCTCAGCGTGGCGGTCGGTATCGCGCTGATCAATTACGGGACCTACACCTTCAGTTACCTGCCGCTCAACGATATCGCCATATCGATGCTTAAAGCATTGGTGATCGGTTCGGGTATATCCGTTTCCGCGGCCATCGGCCCGGCGTATTTCGCCGCCCGCAAGCAACCTGTAGAAGCAATGAGAGTGGAAGAATGAGCGATTTCATCATCACGGCGAAAGACGTTACGAAAGTCTACATCATGGGCGAGGAAGAGGTGCACGCGCTGCGCGGCATCTCAATGAACGTCAAGCGCGGCGAGTACGTCTCGATCATGGGCCCGTCAGGCTCCGGTAAGTCGACCTTCTTCAACATGATCGGCGGCCTCGACACGCCGACCGCCGGCGAAGTGACCATGGAAGGCTACAAGCTTTCGGAACTCAACAATCGCCAACTCGCCTGGGTGCGCTGCCACAAGATCGGTTTCATCTTCCAGGGATTCAATCTGATTCCGGCGATGACCGCGCTGGAAAACGTCGCGATCAGTCGGATTTTTGCCGGAGCCGTGCCCGACCAGGCCCGCCGGGACGCCGCCGCGGTGCTCGAGAAAGTCGGCCTCGGCCACCGGCTCGACCACTTGCCGTCAGAAGTCTCCGGCGGCCAGCAGCAACGCATCGCCATCGCCCGCGCACTGGTCAACCGGCCGGCGATCATTCTGGCCGACGAACCGACCGGGAACCTCGACCTCAAGACCGGGCAGGAGATCATCAACCTGCTCAACGAGATGAAACGCGAACTCGATATCACGATCATCTCGGCGACACACGACATGAAGATGCTCTCCGCATCCGACACCGTTGCGTGGATCAAGGACGGCGCCATCGAGCGCCTCGCCAGCAAGGGCGAGTTCGAGATCGAAGTCGGTTCCATCGACGGCCAGACGGTGGCTTAGTGTCCTGTGGCAATAGGCCGTAAATTACGTTGAGCGTACACTGATGGCGCGAACCTTCAAAAACAGCCACTCCATTGCCTGGGACGGGATCTCTTTCCTCGTGCCCGAGAGCTGGAGCTTCGCCGAATACTCCTACAAGAAGAAAGGCGTGACCTCCATCGAACTGGAGGACGACTACAACATCCGACTCGAGGTCGAGTGGACCCGACCCCACGCCAAACTCAATCTCGATCGCATCCGCAAGCGCTACGCCAAGAAAGCCCAGGGAGTCGAGAGGCAAGCCACCAAATCGTTCGAGTACCGCGGCCTGCCCAGCGGTTGGGGCGCCCATCTGTATACCATGCAGGACAGGTTCGAGCTGCTCTCCGCCTACTATCTGTCGCCACAGAGTGAAGTGTGTGTCTGGTTCCGCGGCCACTTTTCAGACAAGGACCCGGAAGACGCAGAAGAAGTTCTCAAGCTGCTGACCGGCTGCGAGGTCCACACGCAAGGCATGGTGCCGTGGTCGATCTATGACATCCAGTTCGAAGTTCCCGCAAGATTCCGGCTGCTCCGCACCGCCTTCCATGCCGGGCGTAAGGAACTGACGTTTCAATGGCGGCTGCGCAAGTATCGCCTCTGGTTTTTCTCGCTGGCCGAGATCATCCTGCGCGACAATGACATGCTCGAGTGGGTGGTGGATTTTCTCAACAATAGCAAGGATATCAAAGGTCCGAAGTTCGTCATCGAGAACGGCGGCATCCGCGCCAAACGCCGATTGCGCTATCCAGTCGGCCACAATGAAGAAATCGGGCGCATGTGCTTTCAGTACAAGATCGACTGCGTCCACCTCGAGAAGAAGAATCAGATCGCCCTCTCCATCTTCCAGTATCGCAAGAAGATCGATCTCAAACAACTCGAGTAGACAGCTTCAGTTCGATATTTCCGCGCCTTTCGTCAGAGGATCGCGTCCAGGGCGCTTTCGAGTGTCGCAACCGTGCGGTCGACGTTCTGCAGTTTGTCGAGTCCGAAAAGACCGACGCGGAAGGTCTGGAAATCGGCCGGCTCATCGCATTGCAGCGGCACCCCGGCAGCGATCTGAATGCCCTGTGCCGAGAATTTTTTGCCCGCCTTGATATCCGGGTCACTGGTATAGCTGACGATAACTCCAGGCGCCTGAAAGCCTTCGGCCGCGACGCTCTTGAAGCCTGCACCGGTAAGCAGTGAGCGGACCTTTGATCCAAGCTCCGCCTGGGCCGCTTTGACTTTGTCGAAGCCGTACGCCTGAGTGTCCTTCATGACGTCACGGAAGGTGATCAGCCCGTCTGTCGGCATGGTGGCATGATAGGCGTGCGCACCGCCCTCATACGCCGCCATGATCTCCAGCCATTTGCGCAGATCGCAGGCGAAACTGGTGCTGGTCGTTTCCTCGATGCGCTCACGGGCGAGAGCGCTGAGCATGACCAGGCCGCAGCAAGGCGAGCCGCTCCAGCCTTTCTGCGGGGCGCTGACCAGGATGTCGACGCCGCACGCCTGCATGTCGACCCAGATAGCGCCGGCGGCAATGCAGTCGAGCACAAACATACCGCCGACAGCGTGCACAGCGTCGGCAACGGCGCGGATATAATCGTCCGGCAGGATCATGCCGGAAGCGGTTTCAACGTGCGGCGCAAAGACCAGGTCGGGTCGCTCGGATGCGATCGCCGCGACAACCTCTTCGATCGGCGCCGGGGCGAAGGCGGCGTTGGGACCGTCTTCGATCTGGCGGGCTTTGAGCACCGTGTGGGCGGCCGGGATGTTGCCGGTCTCGAAAATCTGCGTCCAGCGGAAGCTGAACCAGCCGTTGCGGATGACCAGGCAATTCCTGCCGGTAGCGAACTGGCGGGCAACCGCTTCCATGCCAAACGTGCCGCTGCCCGGCACGACAACGACGGCCGCGGCGTTGTAGACCTGGCGCAGGGTCGTCGAGATGTCGTTCATAACACCCTGAAACTGCTGCGACATATGGTTCACAGCGCGGTCGGTGTAGACGACCGAGTATTCGAGCAGACCTTCGGGATCGACGTTGGGCAACAGGCCGGGCATGGCAACCTCCATTGGGTTCTTTGATTGATTTCCGCGGCCCCCATCTTACCCCGCAACTACCAGTCGTGCAAGATGCGCTGTCCAGGACAGGGCGGCCGGCGGCGAAATCGATACTCTGGCAATAGCGCCGCACAAAATGTATGTTTTCCACCTCACTGACGGTATTTTCTCCAGCCGTTCAAGTCACTGAAACCCCACCAGCCATGCACGGACAGCGACAGAAAATTTGTCGGCCGAACAGAACCGCATCAGGCGTGTACGAGAAAATCGCGGGACGCGATGAAGCCGCGCTTCTCGCCCTCTTCGGTACCGTTGAAGTTCATGTCTTCCAGTTCGATGCTGATGCGGCCACCATAACCGGCATTTGCCAGGATGCCCAGCAACTTACCCCAGCGCGTGCAGCCGTGACCGGGAATCGTGTATCGCCAATACGTCTCCCCGAACGATATCGACGGCGGCGCAACAGCCGTCTGCAGGGTGCCGTATTCGTAGAGATTCTCACCCAGGATTTCGGTGTCCTTGCCATGCACATGAAATGATGCCGAGACGAACTCCTCGAGGAACCGGACCGGGTCAATGCCCATGCGGATCAGATGTGACGGATCGAAATTGACACCGAGATTCGCCGCACCGGTTCCTTCGATGATGGTGCGGTAGCCTTCGGGTGTGCATGCAAGCACCGGGAAATTCGGCGCCGGCCCCGGCCAGCCCTCGAGCACGATTTTCGCACCGCCGCCGGGCAATCCGGCGATCTGCTCACACAACCGGCCGTAGCCGGCGATGGCGTGATCCATAGCTGTCTGGCGATTCTCTGCAGCATCGTCACCGAACGGGCACACGAAAAACACCCGGGCCCCGTATTCGTATACAGACTTCACGTAGTCGACACACCTGTCGACTGCAGCAGTGCGACGAGCACTGTCTACGGCTGCCAGCTCACTCCATGGCTCCGGCAGATCAACGGTACCTAAAGCGACGCCGGCATCGGACAGTGCCTTGATCTGCTCCGGTGCCCAGGCGCCGGTGTCGACGCATTCGAAGCCGTTTTCCTTGGCAAACGCTGCCAGGTTGCCGATATCGGACATCCACTTACAGTTGCAGCGAATGCCGATTGGAATCGAGCCGATAGTTGTTTTGGCCATAATCAAAACTCCCTGGTTGAGCATAAAGCGGTAAAACAGGATAAGAACATTCGCGAACCTAAGTTGGTCGATGCCTCCGTGCCAGTCGTTTGCGGCATGTACAGGAAACCAGCGGGCCCCAACGGCGGAACGCCGTCAGTGACGAGTGCGCAGGCTCGTGGTACTGCGTTTCGTCGTTAATCATTTTGCCCTCGGAACCGCACTGATGAAAACATGGCAGCAGCCGTCCCGTCATCGCTTCCGAGGACGCCACAGTGATTTTTTCGTGGAGATTCATTGAGAACTCTTTGACCGAAGATAGAAAAAGTGTGGAGATCATATCACGAAAACCGTGACAGTCGAATCCATGGAAGGAATTGACGACAGATATTTGTCCAATACTGCGCCGCAATCATGCGATCTGCCAAGGCCACCAGCTGACGTCTGCCGGTTGACATCCAATACTTCCACATCGTATCTACCTGATCCCCAATTCGCCTATCGATCCCGTCTGGTTGTGGGACAAGCAGGAAGGCATCGATGAAGTGCTCAACATCTTTCGCTCCGCCTGCAGCCGGCTCGACATACACCATGCAAGGTGCCGGTGGTCCGATCACTCGAACCGCCAACGGCCGCGAACAACCCTTGCATCGGTGGCTATGGGTACCACAGGGCGACAGCGGCATGGCGGTGCTGCAGGATGCGGTATTCGCAGGTGAGATTGTCTGGATGGGCGTCGGCAATTGAACCTGGTACGCTCGAGCACCTGCGGATTGCACAAACCGTGGCTGCCTCACGCAGCCGACCCGCAACACCGCACGGATCAGGGCGTGCATCGCATGCGACTGTGGTTCCTGCCGGATGTCGAACTCTATGTTGACCGGTTGGCGCAGATGCCCGCGACGTTCCTCGAGCCCTGTTCAGTGCTCTGAGTTTCAGCACAAGCCCCTGTATCTCTTCCTATCTGTATTCCGCATCACTTCATCTCGATCACTGCAGCACCCTTGAGCGCATCGATGAGCCGTGCCAGTTTCTCTTCGCGCTTCTGCTTGGAGATCAGCAGACGCACGAGCCGCTCAGTCGCTTTCTGGCCGCGCTTTTCTATTTGCGGCTGGTAGCGCTCCGGATGGGCCGCGATATGAGCCGCCACATCGGCATTGGCAACCTCGGATATCTTGGCGCCGGTGCCTATGAACTGCGCCGTGTACCGCGCGATGATCATCGAACGGATTCTCCGTTCGATCCCTTCATCGAAATCCGCTTCCTTCCAGGGCGGCACATGGTCCGGCTCAATCGCGACCGTTTTCGCGGTCTCGGTAGCGGCGATGACGTGCGACGTCAACGTCCTGCTGAAGCCGCCTTCGCTGACAAACTGCGGAATCTCGACCGTCTCCGCGCCTGCCGATGCCGTGGCGTTCCTTCCGATGCTCTGGGCCAGCGACCAAAGCGACATCTCAACCGCGCCAACCACCAACGGCTGCTCGAACGAAGCCTGTACCGCTTCGACGTCACCGACATCCACACCGGAGGCTCGCAGAATGGCAATCATCTCTTCCCAGACCGCGGCGCGATCGTCGGCCGGTGGGCTGGACTTTGCAGACTTCGCAGCGGCCGCCGCTGTGATCCGCCGTGACATGAAGGACATCTCGAGGTCGCTCGCCATCTTGCTTATCCAGGAATCGCGCGCGGCAGCACGGTCTCCGGGCACCTCGGGCAAGTCGAGTTCACCGCTTTGCCTGGCCATTCTTTCGTACACGCCCGCCATCACAACAATCTCGGCGGTTGTCGCCTGGCGCCTGAAATTCCGGCGCAGCCGCTCCATCTCCGCACCTTCGTGCAGGCCCTGTTCGGCGGCGGCCTGGTAGAGGATTCCATTGCCGATGGCTGATTCGATATGCTTCCGGGCCATATCCGATTCACGGTCAGCGACCATGGTTTTCAACACTTTCACCGGCATCCCGTTAACCGTTGCCACAGTCACGTACCGATGGCTGGGTTGTTGTCCGCAGATGTTGAGGATGCTGAACGAACAGCTCAACAGGATGAGGCGCAAGGCCATTGTCTCCGGTCCTCCGAGATCGCACCGTTAATTACGTGAATTCAAGTGATTCCATAAGACGCTTACTGGCAGTACAAGTGCCGGCCCGAGGCGCCGGACACCGAACACTTCGCTGCACTTCTTCCCTTTCCGCTCACAGCCGATACAGTAAACGATCACCGGCAGTTTACACAGTGCCGGTTCGGGTGCGACTCAAGAGTCGCACAATGTCATGGATGGCGGCCTGACAATTGCAGTGTGACCGGATCATACACATGGAAGTGATCGAAAACTGCGAGCCGGGAGTGTGGGATGCGTATGTGCAACAGCATCCCGAGGCTTTCCTGTTTCATACGTCTGTGTGGCGCACGATCATCCAGCGCAGCTTCGGACATCGCACGATTTATCTGGCCGCCATGGAAGGCGGCGCCGTCCGCGGCATCCTGCCGCTGGTGCACCTCAAGAGCCTACTGTTCGGCAACTTCGTGAGTTCGCTGCCGTTTGTGACATCCGGCGGCGTTTGCGCCGATAACGAGGCAGTGGCCCAGGCGCTGCTGCAGCGGGCCGTGGCGACGGCCGAGTCGCTCGGCGCCGGGCACCTCGAGCTGCGTCAGGAGAGCAACGTCCTGCCGGAGCTGGTGACCCGGGAACACAAAGTGTCGATGCGGCTGCCCCTGGCCGCTGCAGCCGATGATATGTTTGCATCCTTTCGTTCCGAGATCCGCAACCGCGTGCACAAAGCGGAGAAGGCCGGCCTGGTTGCCGACATCTGTGGACCAGAAGGCCTGGATGACTTCTACTACTGCTTCACAACCAACATGCGCGATCTCGGCACCCCGGCTTATGGCCGGGAGTTTTTTTCGAATATGTTCGAAAAATTCAGTGACCAGGACATTCGCATCGTCCGTGTGCGCCGGGGGAAAACCGTCATGGGTGCCGGAATCATGATCTTCTGGCGCGACCGTGTTGAACTGCCGTGGGTATCTTCGCTGCGCCGGTACTTCGAGTTGTCGCCGAATAATCTGCTGTATTGGCACGCCATGACGCACGCAATTGAACGCGGCATGAAGACTTTCGATTTCGGCCGGTCAACGCTGGAAGCCGGCACCTACCAGTTCAAGAAACGCTGGGGCGCCGAGCCGCATCAGCTATACTGGCAGTACTGGACGCCGGCCGGCGATGCCCCGGACCTGAGTCCCGGCAACCCCAAGTTCCAGCTCGCCATTCGAATCTGGCAGAAACTCCCGGTGTCCCTGACCAAACTGATCGGCCCGCCGATCGTAAAGTATCTTCCCTGAAACAATGACGACGACTCATTTGACCGATCCCCGACACCTGAAGCTGTCGCAACCCCTGAGCCTGGTCGAAGAGGAACCTGAAACCTGAAAGCTCCCACCAACATCCTGACTGTTGACGTCGAAGACTGGTTTCACTATCTCGACCCTGGCCTGATGAAACCCATGGGCCAATGGACCGATTACGAAAGCCGTATCGAGGCGGACATCGATCGTATCATCACGGTTCTCGACGGACTGCAGACGACGTGTACCTTCTTCGTGCTCGGCTGGATCGCCGAGCATCATCCCACGGTGGTACACAGCCTTGTTGCCGCTGGCCACGAAGTGGCGACACACGGCTACGGCCATGTCGTGCTGGATCAGCAGACACGTGACGAGTTCACAGCAGACCTCGACCGCTCGATCGCGGCCATCGAACAAGCGGGCAGCAACGTGGAAGGCTACCGGGCGCCGGGATTTGTCAGTCAAACGTGGTTGTTCGAGGAGTTGACGGCACGTGGGTTCAAGTATGACGCCAGTGTCCTGCCAGGGCGCTGGTTCAACGGTGCCCTGCCAAGTGCCGGTCGGACACCATTTCAGCTGCCGTCGGGGCTCTGGGAGTTTCCCTACTCGATCGTCAAATGCCTCGGCGCCGAGCTGCCGATCTTCGGCGGCGGCTATCTGCGCATCACGCCGCACTCGGTGCTGGCATCCGCGATCCGGCGGCAGAACCGGGCGGGCCTGCCGGTCGTGTTATACTTTCACCCGCGCGAGTGGGATCCGGCGCCCCCCGAGACCGGGCTCACCGGCTTCACCCGCTGGCGACGCAACGTCAATCTCGCGGCCTCCCGCACCAAGATCACCCGACTGATCGAACAATTCGAGTTTACCTCGATCCGTGAGGCGTTGTCAGGGCTTGAGCAGCCCTGACAACTTTCCCTGCAAAATCACTCAGCAATCATCCCGTGTTGACATCGATGAACTGCCTGTATGGGGGGCGTAGGGGCCAGGCCATTGGTGTCTTGACATCGACGAAGACTGAGCTATAGCTAGCCGGTGACCACGGAGGGCACGGCGATACGGACAGGATGCCCATGGGGACAGGTCATTCATCTCTTTTCTTCAGTTCACATAGACATCATCGGATGGCAGAATATTATCGGTGTGCGAGAAAAAATCGCCCCCACTGCGTTTTCTGAGTTTATGGTCCAGGTTGCAGGGCATGCTTTTCACCGGTTTTCACAGATGGCTCCCTCTACAGCCCCGGCAGCGGACTCGTACAGACGGGAAGCGATGGTTCGTCATTGCGACGATTAGTGGAGGAGTGGACTTCGTGCTGAAGTACTGGTTGGGCCATCGTGCGGCCGGCATTCCGGACGCTGTGTATTCTCTCGGGTCGTATCATTGAGGGGTCAGGACGACCGGACGGGGTGATTGATTTCACATAGCTCCAGATGCTCGACACACTTTGAATGAATGGAGACCCTGAAGGCTGTCTGCTCGGTAGATATGATCTTTTAGCTATGCAAGGTCCGGGACGCTGAGTCTCGCAGAGGGGGGGAGACGTTATGAACAGGTGGTTATGGATTATTGTTCTTTCTGCGTGTGTATGCCTGTTTACTGGCTGTCCGTCAAGCAACGAAGGGAACCGCTCGAAAACCGACGGGAACGTCGGTCAATGGAAGACGCAGAAGAAAAAGCTTCCATCGATTCTTGTGGACGCAGAGTGGTTGGCGAACAACCTCTCTATGACGGACCTGCTTGTCATCGACGTTCGCTCCGAAATGGAGTACGCCGAAAAGCACATAGGCGGGGCGGTCAACCTTCCGTGGACGCGGACGAACGACATCGCACGTGAGGACTTCCAAGTGGCATCCTACACGGTGATTGAAACAGTCATGGGGGCAGTTGGAATCGAGCGTGGCAGACCGGTTGTGCTTTATGATGCCGGAATGTTTATCGACTCTACGCGTGTATTCTGGGTGCTCGAGGCGCACGGCCATACAAACGTTGCCGTTCTCGATGGCGGGTTCCAGCTGTGGCAAGCAAACGGTGGTACCGAGAGCCAGGTGAGGACGCCGATAAAACCCCGGCAATTCGAGGTGCGTATGCGACCGGATACGATGTCCAGCAAGCTCTTGACCCGGCGCGCACTTGAAAAGGAGAACGTGACGATCCTTGATTGCCGCAAGCCTGAAGAGTATCGGGGTGAAAAGAGCATTATCGATCGCAAAGGACGGATTCCCGGATCGGTGAATGTCGAATGGGTTGAGAACTTCCGAGAGGTTCCAGAGGGGAGAAGGCTGTTGAGTATCGAGGCGCTAAAGGCTCTTTATGAGATCACGGGTGACCGGCGAATCATTGCGTATTGTAACAAGGGCCGCCAGGCAGCGGGAGCTTATTTCGCCTTGCGCATGCTCAATCGCAAAGTCTCAGTGTACGACGGCGCATGGTACGAGTGGGGAACCGACCCCAACCTGCCGATTGAAAAATGATGGAGGTTCGGTGCCAATGCCCGCTTCAAAGCAAATGAGAATGCTTCGTCAGAGCTTGGAGTCGCAGCCACTGAGCAGGCGCCTGGCTTTTCTCGTGTTCGGCGGTGCGTTTTCTGTGATGGTGGCGTTTCTTCTTTGGACAACGTTTCATGATGTAGGCATGGCCAAGTCCGGTCGTCTGGAGCGAACAGAGTCCATGCTGGCGGCGTTGAGCCGTGACTTTTATGACCTCTCGGTTCTCAGGGACACCGAGCTCAATCTTGACCTTGTGGCTCGCTTCGAGGCTTTTGGTGAAGTCGAAGCGGTTTGCGCCTGGACCACCAACCCGAACGATCGCTATTTTCTCTACCAGCGTACCGACAACGATTCCGCGCCGTACAAGCCTCCGGCTATAGAGCCGCAAATGGTCGGACGGGCGCTCGAGTTCGTGCATCCACAGTTGATCGATGGGCAGGTATACGGCCTGGCCTACATCCGGGTTTTTGCCCCCGAGGTTCAGGATAGACTCGCAGACCTGGCGCGTTCTCTGGTTATCCTGTCACTCGCAATCGCGATTGGAGCGGCGCTTTTCTTTCGCGAGCTGCGGCGGAAAATCTCCGAACCGATTCACGCACTCGTAAGCTTCACCCGCGAAGTGGCGAAGACCCGGAATTTTTCCAGACGATTGGAATCCCGAGCAGATAGTGGTGAACTCTTGGAGCTCGCCGGGGCGATTGACTTTCTGCTCGAACAGGTCGAAGCACATCGCCTGATGTTCGAGAAGGGGGAGCATGAACGCCAGCAGCTGGAGAGGCAGCTGCAGCAAACGCAGCGGTTGGAGGCGATCGGGCGGCTGGTCGGAGGCGTCGCGCACGACTTCAACAACCTGCTCTTGGCGATCACAGGGTACGCACACCTCCTGGAGGATGAGATTCCCGAAGGCTCTGGCGCTCGGGACGATCTCCAGGAAATCCGTCTCGCTGCGGACCGTGCCGCGGCGTTGACCCGGCAGTTGCTGCTTTTCTCCCACCGCGAGGAGACAGAAGTCGAAATTGTCGATCTGAACGAGCTTGTCAACGGTCTCGAGAATATGCTCCGTCGACTGATCAGCGAGGCCGTGACATACCAGACGATTGCCGGCGAAAACATCGGTGCGATCCAAGCAGACCCGGGGCAGATCGAACAGCTTCTCGTCAACCTCGTGATCAATGCGCGAGACGCTATGCCAAGCGGCGGAACGTTGGTAGTCGAGACAGCGAAAGTCAACCTCGACGCGGAGTTCTGTCGCGTGCACGCAGAAATGGAGCCCGGTGCCTATGTCCAGTTGACGGTGACCGATTCGGGTGAAGGGATGACAGACGAGGTACAGGAACGGCTCTTCGAGCCATTCTTTACGACCAAAAAACGGGGCAAAGGCACGGGGCTGGGACTGGCAACCTGCCACGGCATCGTGAAAAGCAGTGGAGGCTGCATAATGGTGTCCAGCAAACTCGGGCACGGAACGGTTTTCAAAATCTTTCTGCCGGTAACGTCGCAGGATAAAATCTTGACGGTCAAGGATCAGCAGACATCTCTCACATCCAAGGCGATGAGCACGGAGACTCTCCTTCTTGTCGAAGATGAAGCCGCTGTGCGGTATGTAGCTGCGCGCACTCTCCGGCGGCGTGGCTATGTCGTCTTAGAAGCTGCGGACGGTTTGGAAGCTTTGGAATTTTTCGATGGCGGTGAGATGACCATCGACTTGGTTGTGTCCGACGTAATCATGCCTCGAATGGGTGGTGTCGATTTGCTTGAAGAATTGAAGTCGCGGAGTGTTCTCAAGAAAATGCTGTTTACCTCCGGTTACACGGACGACGCGTTTCGCGGGCGGGAAGAGTTGCGTTCCCAGTATCCTTTCCTGCAGAAACCATACAGTCCGGAGGCGTTGGCCCGTATGGTCCGACAGCTTCTTGACGACTGAACTGAGAAAGGTCCGCGCTGGAGTCCCAGTTGCTTGCAGTGTACGATAGAAGTCAGCCTCACCCCCCCAACCGGTGCGCATCGCATGGCGCAGTCTGATCGGAAACAGCATCTCGCTGCGGTTGTTGTCCAGCGAGTGACGTGTTATCATTGTGTCCTCGCCGACGCGAGTCATCAGGCTGTCGGACGCCTGCAGAACAGTGCCGGCAGAGAAAGCCAGGATGAGGAAGACAGTTATGCGCATGGGGTCGATTGGGCATCAGGCTGAGGCGAAGGGGTAGCTTCGGGAGCCGGCAACGATTGGAACGGGTTGTACGATGAGTGAGTTGAAAGGAAAGGTCGCCGTGGTCACCGGCGGTGCCGGCGGCATTGGCACAGCAATCGTCATGAAACTGGCCCAGGCCGGTGCCGACGTGGTGGTCTGCGACTACGGTGTCCCCGACGAAGCAGCGCGTGTCGTGGAGCAGGTCGAGAGCCTCGGGCGCCGGGCAATGGCTGTGCTCATCGACGTCACCGACCGGGCCGCAGTCGAGCAGATGTACGCCGACGTTGTCACGGCTTATGGCAACGTCGATATCATAGTCGCCTGTGCAGCGGTCAGCTCCAACAAAAAGGTTATTGACCTGACCTGGGAAGAAGTGCATCGGACAATCGACGTCTGTCAGAACGGTGTCGTGCATACCTGCCAGGTCGCGGCAATGCGCATGGTCCAACAGGTCGAGGACGGGCGGGCGCCCGGGCGCATCGTCATTATCGGATCGGTACATGCCGAAGTGCCATTCTCCGGCGCCGCCCCGTACAACATGGCGAAGGTCGCGATCAACCAGTTCTGCGAACACCTGGCGCTCGAACTGGCGCCATATCATATCAACGTGAATACGATCAATCCCGGCTGGATCGACACGCCGAACGAACACCGGAGATTCTCCGAAGAAAGTCTCGTCGCCGGCGCCCGCGCCATTCCCTGGCAGCGACTGGGCCGGCCCGAGGAGATCGCCGGCATCGTGCAGTTCCTGGTCGGTGACAATGTTTCGTTCATAAGCGGCGCCTGCATCCGTGCCGACGGCGCGATGCTGCCGGCCCTGGCGCTGCATCTGCCGAAGGAGAATTCGTGAAACCGCAATTCGATCTGCATGGAAAAGTCGCCCTGGTCACCGGCGCTTCTCGCGGCATCGGGCGCCAGGCTGCCATCACCTTTGCCGAGGCTGGCGCTGATGTCATTGTCAACTACCGCTCTCACACCGACGAGGCCGAAGAAGTGGCGGACCGCATACGCCAGGAAGGCCGCCGCGCCATGGTCGCGCAGTGCGACGTTGCAGACCGCACCGGTATGGAAGCAATGTTCGCCAAGGCTGCAGAGACCATGGGTACACTCGACATCGTCGTTGCCAACGCTGCGTACAGTATACGCCAGCCGCTTCTGGGCATGGACTGGGACGGTTTCCGGCGCGTCCTCGAGGTGACGCAGTACGGCGTCTTTCACACCTGCCAACTGGCAGCGCAGCAAATGGTCCGGCAGTTTCATTCCGGCCGGGTCGGCGGCAAGATCCTGATCATCAGTTCCGTGCACGCTGAGCGTATCCAGTACACCAGCGCCGCCTACGACATGGCCAAGCGCTCGATCAATCACCTGGGCCGCACCATGGCTGTAGAGCTCGCCGAGTACCGCATCAACGTCAACAACCTCCAGCCAGGCTGGATCAACACCCCCGGCGAGCTCGAATTCACGTCCAAAGAAGAAATGGCAAAATGGTCACAGTCGCTCCTGTGGAAACGTCTTGGCACTGTACAGGAGATCGCATCCAGCATATTGTATCTGTGCAGTAGTGAAGCTGACTACTTCACTGGCGCCACGGTTACGCCCGATGGCGGCTATATTCTGTCGCACACCCTTCGGTGAAGGCCCACTGATGCACCGAACAAACAGTACCGGAAAAATGTCCAACACACACACACGAAATTTCCAAACCCTCAATTGCCAAGCGTGAGCTACATGCGATTCTTTACACTTCCCGGCTTTCTTTTACTCACATTCACGGTTGCCCGGGCCGACTGGGTACCGCCGAAGCCAGGCGCTTATGAGCAGGAGATTGCACGACTCGTCGCCGATATCCTGCCAAAATGGCACTATGACCACGAAGCCTTCGACGACGACAAATCTGCCGCCGCCTTCGACAAATTCCTGGAACGCCTCGACGTCAGCCGGCGCTACTTCCTCGCCGCCGATATCGAGAAACTCGCGACGCATCGGCTCACTATCGACGACGAGTTGCGGGACGGCAACGTAGACTTCGCGTACGAAGTCTACGCCCTTTTTGTCGAACGTGTGCGTGAACGCGTCGAGTATGTCGAGACGCGCGCCCAGCAACCGTTCGATTTCTCGATTGACGAGTCGTTCACGGCCGACCGCAAAAAAGTACCCTGGTGCACCACTGAGGCCGAGCGCGACGAAATCTGGCGGCGGCGCATCAAAAGTGCCCTGCTTACCCGCAAGCTTGCCGCTGAAGAAGAGAACGAACGCCAGGCCGCCGCAGATGACGAACCTCACGAGCATCACGAGCATCACGAGCATCACGAAAAGGACCAGAAGGACGAGAAGGACCAGAAGGACGAGGCGGACGAGAAGGACGAGGCGGAGAAGCCGGCGGCCGAAGATGACACTCAGAAAGCAACGGCTGAACAGCAAGTCGACCCGGACGAAGACGCCATCGTCGATGCCGAACCGGAACCGCCGTTAACCGAAGAGGAGCAGCGCCAGGAATGGGCGGACAACATCATCGACCCCTACAAAAAATTTCTCGAAAAGCAGGAGGGCAGGGAAAGCATCGACGTGCTCGAAATGTATCTCTCGTCGGTCGCCAAAATTTACGACCCGCATTCGGCCTACATGGCGCCGCGCACCCGTGAAAACTTCGATATCAAGATGCGCCTGTCGCTCGAGGGCATCGGCGCCCGACTCAAGGCGGAGAACGGCTATATCATTGTCGTGTCGATTATCGACGGCGGACCGGCAGCGAAAGAAGGGCGGCTGCAGGCCGGCGACCGCATCGTTGCCGTGCGGCAGGAGAATGAGGAACCCGTCAACGTCGTCGACATGCCGCTGCGCCAGGCCGTGAGAATGATCCGCGGCCAGAAGGGCACCACGGCCTATCTATCCATTGTTCCGGCCGACGACGACATCGACAGCAAGCCAATCGAGATCGGCATTGTCCGCGACACCGTCCAGCTCGACGATCGCAAAGCAAAGATCACCTACTACACCACACCCGACGACACCGACGAAGATGTCGACGACAACGTGGTGCCCAGGAAAGTCGGCGTGATTCGCCTGCCGGCGTTCTACACGGACTTCGACAAGAAGAAGAAAAAAGTCTACAACAGCGCGACGATCGACATTCAGCGCCTGCTTACCGAAGCGAAGCAGGAAAATGTCGATGGCATGATTCTGGATTTTCGGCGCAACAAGGGCGGCAGCATGGACGAGGCAATCACACTCGCCGGTTTGTTCGTCGACTCAGGACCGATAGCGCTGCAACGCTCCGCCAGTCGGCGAGTCAAGAATCGGAACGACACCGATCCGGTCTGTCACTGGGACGGCCCGTTGCTGATCATGGTCAACCATTACAGCGCCTCATCAACTGAGATCTTTGCCGCGGCGATCCAGGACTACAAGCGCGGCGTCATCATGGGTGACTGGAAGACACACGGCAAAGGAACGCTCCAGACACTCAATTCGCTGCAGCGCTTCCTGCGTCACAAAGAACCGTTCCGCGAGCGAGCGGGCGGGACGTTGCGCCTGACTACAGGCAAGTTTTACCGAATCAATGGCGGCTCCACACAACGACGCGGCGTGACGCCGGACATCGTGTTTCCGTCCTTCAACGATCACAAAAAAATCGGCGATACGCATTTGGCGTTCGGCATGGAGTGGGACACCATCGACCAAGCCCAGTATGACATCCGCATCGACGTCACACCGCATATTCCGCTGCTGCGCGAACAGTCGCAGGCACGCGTCACCATCAAGCCGTCGTATGACGAATTCGTTGCCGACGTGGCGGAGGCCGCCGAGCGCGCCAACCGCAAGAATGTACCGCTGCATATCGATGAACGTCGCGCCTTCCGCCAGGATTCACGCGACTGGTCAAAGAGGGTTGGAAAATACGCCAAGCTGCTGAAAGATGAGGGCACCAATAAGCGTACCGACTGGCGGCTGGACGAAGCCATGCGGATCATGGCCGAGCTGATCGACCTGACTGAGAAAGCGACGCTGGCAGCGCCCCGGGAAGAGCAGGAATAGAAGAAAAGACAAACGGTGAAGGACTGCACTATCCTCACCCGCCGAATCGCTGCCACACACCTTGCAGGATCGTCTGCGCACAAGCCGCGGCAGCCACGCGGAGTGATCCGTGTGCGCGTGCGTCAGCAACACCGCACCGATACTCCCGGGTTCGACTGGAAACGGTTCCCAGTTTTTCTGCCGGATTTCCCTAATCCCCTGGGACATGCCGCAATCGATGAGGACACGCTTGCCTTCCGCTTCGAGAAGAAACCGTGAACCCGTGACCGTGCCGGGGTCACCGAAAAAGGATATAGTTGCCATAGCTACTCGGATCGTCATGAAGATGAATGCGGTCGGATGAACCAAGAGAGAGCGAGCATATTGTGACAGGCCAATAGCAGCAATCCTGTGAAACGCATTCCGATGACTATTCCAGTGATCGACGGCGACGTCGTGTTCGATGCAGCGTTTTTCTCTGCCTCCGATGCCGACCGGTTGCTGGCGTCACTGGTCTCGTCATTGCTCTGGGAGCAGCACCTCGTTCGGGTTTACGGCCACACGCATCCCGCGCCCCGGCTGTCCGCCTGGTACGGTGACGAAGGGGTGCGCTACACCTATTCAGGACTGACGCTCGAAGCAAGGCCCTGGACCCCTGAACTGCAGAACATCCGCAGCCAGGTCGAAGCCGCTGCCGGCGTCTCGTTCAATACCGTCCTGCTGAATCAATACCGTGACGGCAAAGACAGCATGGGCTGGCACAGCGACGACGAGCCGGAACTTGGCACGAACCCGGTGATTGCTTCGGTCAGTTTCGGCGATGCCCGGCGCTTCATCATGCGGCACAAGACCCGCGACGACATCGATCGCGTCGAGCTCGCTCTCGGTCATGGCTCGGTGCTGATCATGCGCGGCGCCACGCAGCACAATTGGCAGCACCACGTGCCGCGTACCACCAGGTTGGTCGGCACGCGGGTCAATCTGACGTTCCGCCTGGTCAGCCGTTGAGCGGCCGATCGACTTCGACGATGACTGCCAGGAACTCACCCTCTTCGACCCGGGGACGGGTGCGCAGGGTGAGAACGATGCCGTTGTGCGGGCAGGTAACCTTGCGCACATCCCTGCCGGCAACATCAGAGACCGTGCCCAGCTCGACGCCCTCACGTACAAGCTGTCCGAGCGTCACCGACGGATCGAAGAAGCCGGCGATCGGTGACGGATTGTGAAGTTGCATGTGACCGGCATTCGAACGCTCGTCCTCGACAATGTATTCGATGTATGAGTCGAGATGCGTGCGATCAATCATCCCAAGCACCGACATCACATTCAAACATCCCTCGGTATAAGCGCGAACGCCGCTTTCCGAACAGACGCCGCTGCCAAGGTACTCCGCATAGATCGCCGGGATGCCGGCATCGTGGGCGACCGAAAGAGAACGCCCCTTGAGCCCCGCCACCGTGCCCCAGATGAACGGCAGGTTGAAAGCCCGCGCCATCTGACGCTGCATCTCGAGAATTTTCGCATCAGCATGCAGGGAATACCCGGAAAAAGGCAGGACCTGGCAAATCTGCCCGCCAGTGTGCAGATCGATGTAATAGTCTGCCGTCTCGATCAGCTCGCTCAACGCGTGCGCTGTGCGCTCGGTGATACTGCCGTCAGCCTTGCCCGGGCAAACGCGGGCCAGGTCCAGATCGTCGGCGCCGCAACGCTGTTTCAGGACATAGGCGCCTTCGTTGACGACCGGCACCAGCGTCAGCCGGCCGCTGATCTGATCGGCGCAAAGCTCCGCGGCAAGCCGTCGGATCGCTACCATCGGCTCGTACTCGTCACCGTGCACACCGCCGGTAATCAGCGTGTGCGGGCCGGAAGCAGTGCCTTCGATGACGATTTTCTGAAGTTCCACGGAATTGGCCATAGTCTGTCTTGAGCGCAGAGTTTGTCGACACAACAGGGGGGTGACGCGCAATTATTCAACATGAACGGACTATATCGTTGGCGAATACCACTGGCAAGCAAGCGCCCAGCGAGTCGCGTAATTGCGAAAGATTCATATTTCCCTCTTCTGTCGGTATATTCATATACTTTCTGGCGTACGACTCGGCAAGGATCGCAATGCGCGGACGACCGAAAAATTTCAACCCTGAAGAAGCGCTGAACAAAGCCATGGACCTGTTTTGGGACCGTGGCTTCGAGGCAACGTCGATTCAGGACCTCGTCGATAATGTCGGCATCAATCGCGCCAGCATGTACGACACATTCGGTGACAAACGCGCCTTTTTCTGCGCCGCTGTTGAGCATTACGGCAAGACGGTGACGGAATCGCAGCTGCGCACGCTGGAGGCCGCGGAGTCATCGCTCGAAGGCGTGCGGCAGTGGTTTTGCAGCCTGGCAGCCACTGCCACCGACGGACGCCTGCGCGGCTGCCTGGTCACCAATACCGCGATCGAGTTGGCACCCCACGATGAAAACATCGGCGACGCCGTTCGTCAAGCCCTGCTGTACATGGAAAACTCGATCTGCAACGCCCTCATTCGCGCCCAGGACGCCGGGCAAATAGCGGACCACACCGATACACGGGCCCTGGCGCGCTTTCTCATTGGCAGTGCCCAGGGCATCGTCGTACTGAGTCGCGCCGGTGCCGACCGCGAGACAATTGCGGACATGCTGAAGGTGGCCCTTTCTCGCATCGCCGATCGCAGCACGTGACGATTTTTTCCAGCGCCCGGAAAGACCGGCGACGGCTGATTGCGATCACCGCAATCCTGCTGATTATTGCCGGCGTCCTGTGCGTCGGCCGGCGCACCTGCTATCGTTTCCGTCTTGCTGCTGCCGACTGCGCACCGCCGCCGCCTGGCATGGTGCTGGTACCCGCCGGTCCGGCAATCGTCGGCAGTAATGACGAGGCGGCCGAAGCGGATGAGCGCGGCCTGCACCAGACCTGGCTGCCCGCGTTTTACATCGATACGCATGAGGTGACCAACCGCGAGTATCGCCGCGTCAAGCCCGACCACAACTTTCCAGAAGGCGCCGAAGATCTGCCGGTCACCCGTGTTTTGAAATCGGCTGCCACAGCTTATGCCAACGCCGTCGGAAAACGACTGCCAACCAACGCCGAGTGGGAAAAAGCAGCCCGCAGCGCCGACGGGCGACGTTACCCCTGGGGCGACGAGTTCGACTACAGCCGTGCCAACGTGCGCCGCCACGGCGAGCAAAGCGCCGGCAAACTGCCGGTCGGTTCGTTCCCGGACGGCGTCAGTACCTACGGTTGCTACGACATGGCCGGCAACGTCTGGGAATGGGTGGCGGACGTCCATCAGGACCGCTGGTTCGGCGTCGTGCCCTGGGGCCCCGAGCGCGGCGTCCTCAAGGGCGGCGCCCACGGCTACAGCCTATTCCAGGCGCGCAGCAGTTATAAAGGGTTCGAAGGTCTGGACGTCACGTGCAACGACGTCGGCTTCCGCTGCGCCGCAGATGCAGTCACGGTGGAATAGAGCGAATCTCCAACCTCTTGGACTTTTGTAATTCATACAGCCTTGCGGCTTTGCCACTTTGGGTTACCATACGGAGCAAAGCAATTCGCGAACCTGATCATCCAACAACCGCGATATGTCCACACTATCGAAATCCAAGCGCCTGCCTAAGGAAATGTCACTGCTCAACGTTTACGCCATTGCCACTGGCGCGACATTGAGTTCCGGCTTTTTCCTGCTCCCAGGTCTCGCCGCCAGCCAGGCGGGTTCTGCCATTACGCTGGCTTACCTGTTTGCTGCCTTGCTGCTTGTCCCTGCCATGTTGAGCATCGCCGAACTGTGCACCGCCATGCCGCGCGCCGGCGGCGTATACTTTTTTCTCGATCGCAGCATGGGACCTTTGATGGGGACAATCGGCGGCTTCGGCACCTGGATCGCACTCATTCTCAAAGCCGCCTTCGCCCTGGTCGGCATGGGCGCCTATGTCACACTGTACCTCCCGGGTTTGCCGATGACTCCGTGTGCCGTGATTTTCGCCCTCATCTTCGGCGCCATCAATCTTTTTGGCGCCAAGAAAACCGGTGGCTTGCAAATCATCCTGGTTTTCTCGCTGCTCGCCATCCTCGCATGGTTCATAAGCCTCGGCATCAATCACACAGACACATCCTATTTCGCCGACATCAACGACACAGGGCTGGACAGCATCTTCGCCACCGCCGCCATGGTGTTCATCAGCTACGTCGGGATCACCAAGATCGCCAGCGTCTCGGAAGAGGTCAAGAATCCGGAGCGCAATCTACCGCTCGCCATGTGTCTTTCACTGGGCACAGCCGTCATCGTCTACGGTCTCGGCACCTACGTCATGGTGGGCGTGCTGGGCAGCGAATTGTTGGCTACCGGCGCCAACGGCAAGCCTCTCTTAACGCCGGTCGCTACCACCGCCCAACACATAGCCGGGGACTTCGGAAAAATCATAATGACGATCGCCGCGGTACTCGCTTTCTTTTCCGTCGCCAATGCCGGCATACTCAGCGCCTCCCGGTATCCGCTCGCAATGAGTCGCGATCGATTGATTCCGCCCATGTTTCGGGACCTCAAAGGCGGTACGCCCGTTGCCGCCATCTGCCTCACCGTCGCGCTCACCGTGCTGTGCCTGGTGTGTTTCGATCCGTTGAAGATCGCCAAACTGGCAAGTGCCTTTCAACTGTTTCTCTTCGCCCTTGGTTGTCTCGCCGTGATCATCATGCGCGAAAGCCGGATCGAGTCCTACGACCCGGGGTTCCGCTCACCCTTCTACCCGTGGACCCAGATCATCGGCATGATCGGGCCGCTGTGGTTGATCACGATGCTCGGGATCTGGTCCATTCTGTTCATCTTCGGCCTGGTGGCACTCGGTGGGGCCTGGTACTTCTGTTATGGCAAAGGCAAGGTTTCGAACCCCGGTGGTGCGATCCTGCATTTGTTCGCGCGGCTTGGAGAACGGCGCTCCGACGGACTCGAACGTGAACTGCGCGGCATCCTCTCGGAGAAAGGTCTGCGTGCCGATGACCCATTCGACATCGTGGTGGCACAAGCCTGTGTCATCGACGATGAAGAAGCCGATTACGAGCAAATCGTCCACCTCGCTGTCGACCACATCACGGACCAGGCCGATGTCGATCGCGACCTGTTGCTGCAGCATTTTCTGCAGAGCGACCGTGGTGTAACGCCTGTTTCCAATGGCGTCGCGCTGCCCCATTTCCGCCTGCATGACCTCCAGCGGCCGATCCTCGTCATGGCCCGCGCCCTGCACGGTGTGAATATCGCTGGAAACGCGGACGACCCGGAAGACTCTGCAGTATTCGCGATCTTCTTTCTCGTCAGTCCCGACAACGACTCCGGCCAGCACCTGCGCATCCTCGCAAACATCGCCGGGCAAGCAGATACCGACACCTTCATCAGCGAATGGCTGGCGGCGTCCAACGCGCAGGAACTGAAGGGGATCTTCATGCGCACGGGCAACTGCATCACATTCCGCCTAAAACCTGGCGACAAGACCGCCGAATGGATCGGCCGTGCGATCAAAGACATTCAACTCCCGGATGACTGCCTCATCGCCGCCGTCCACCGTCGTGACAGCATGATCGTGCCGCACGGCAACACTGTTCTGGATGAAAATGACCGTGTCACGGTGATCGGTGAATCCCCCGGCCTCAAACAACTGCGAGAACAATTTGAGCGAGGACGAGATCGCCCTGGCTTTTATGCTGCTGAAAAAGGATCTTGACAGCGAATCATCGCGCAGGTATGACACGGCACAGTCTGCATCGAACAGGAGCACCGCGACGTTATGCCACAAAACATCGGTATTCTCACCAGCGGCGGCGATTGCCCCGGCCTCAACGCCGCCATACGCGGTATCGGCAAAGCCGGCCATGACACCTTCGGGATGCACTGCATCGGCTTCCGTGATGGCTTCCGCGGCCTCGTCCAGGACCGCACCATGGACCTCGACGGTGACCTGCTCTCCGGTATCCTGACCGACGGCGGTACCATCTTAGGCACCAGCCGCGACAAACCGCACCGTATGCAAATGGGCAATAAAACGGTGGACATGACCAGCGCCATCCTCGACACTTATCAGCGCCATCACCTCGATGCCCTCGTCTGCCTCGGCGGCGGCGGCACGCAGAAAAACGCGTTGCGACTGAAAAACGCCGGCCTGAATATCATGACACTGCCCAAAACCATCGACAACGATGTGTGGGGCACCGACGTCTCCTTCGGCTTTGACACAGCCATGGCGATCGCCACCGAGGCCATCGACCGGCTCCATTCCACTGCCACCAGCCATCACCGCATCATCGTTGTCGAAATCATGGGGCACCGTGCCGGCTGGCTCGCACTGGGCGCCGGTATTGCCGGTGGCGCCGACGTCATTCTGATCCCGGAAATGCCGTACGATGTCGAGATCATCGCCGCTGCAATCCGCGACCGGCGCCAGCGCGGTAAGCGCTTCAGTATCGTCGCGGTCGCTGAAGGTGCCATGTCGAAAGAACACGCCACGCACGTAGACGAATTGCTGGCCGCGAAAACCGCTGCCGAATCGAAATCAGAGCGTAAAGGAATCTCCGCCAAACTGGATGCCTTCCGCAATCATCACATCGACCACACCGTACGCCTGACTGCGCGCCTCGAAGAACTTACCGGCCAGGAAGCGCGGCTGACCATTCTCGGTCACCTGCAACGCGGCGGCACCCCATCCTGTGCCGATCGTCTGCTGGCAACTCGCCTCGGCACCTACTGCACCGAACTACTGAATGACGGACAGCACGGCGTCATGATCGGCGTCCACGGCAACAAGCTCAAACCGGTACCCATCGAAGACACCGCCGGCAAGAAAAATCTGGTGCCTCTCGATCATTCATGGATCCAGTCTGCCCGCTACGTCGGCACCTGCCTGGGCGACGGCTGACAAAGCATCCAGCACCGAACATCCGGGATCCAGCATCACGAAAAGCGCGTCCGCAGCTGCGAGAACACGTCGTCCACCTGATTCCCCGTCGCCGGTGAAAAAAACTCATCGGCCTCCGGAAACTCCACGAGCTCCTTCGGCAGCTCATGAATGAATTGCGACAGGCGGGTGGAATAGCGCTTATCGTATTTCTGCCGCTGCCGTGCCCGTGTCATGATCAGGTTGTTTTTCGCTCGCGTCACCGCGACATAAAAAAGTCTTCGCTCTTCATCGACCATGTAATCCCGGATCGAGCGCTCGTGCGGGAACAGGTTTTGTTCCATGCCGACGATAAAGATGTACGGGAACTCCAACCCCTTGGCGGCATGCACAGTCAGCAGCGTCACGCTTGTGTCTTCCCCGCTCTGGTCGTCAACGCGCTCGCTGTCGTCGGTCAGCGAAAACGCTTCGAGAAACATCTGCAATGTCGCCGTGCCGCCGATACGCGCCTCGTATTGCGCCGCCGAGTTGACAAACTCAATGACGTTTTCCCGTCGCGCCACGCCCTCTACATGGCTCTTGTAGATACGGCCGAGCCCTTCGAGGTAGGCCATGTTGTCGAGGTAACGATGGATCTTCTCGGCCAGCCCGCCGACTTCTGAAAATGTCTTCTCGGCATCATCGGAAGTGCTCGCAAAACAGCGCAGACTCTCCGCCGCCGCCGGCTGCATGTCCTTGAGCACGTCCTCACTGTGCATCAGTTCGAGGATCGGTTTGCCGGTGATCTTCTGATACTGTTTCAGATTGTCGATCGATTTGTCACCGATACCGCGCGGCGGCGTGTTGAGGACACGCAGCAGCGCCAAGTCGTCGCGCGGATTGTGCACGAGTCGCAGATAGGCGACAGCGTCCTTGATCTCGCGGCGCTCGTAGAATGACTTGGCGCCGACGATGCAATAGGGAATGTTGGCATCGCGCAAGCTCTGCTCGAACGGGCGCGTCTGGAAGTTGGAGCGGAACAGAATCGCCATGTCCCCATAGTCGCTGCGCTGCTCGTACGTCACCTGAGTGATCATCCGAGCGATCAACTGCGCTTCTTCGGTCTCGTTGTCGGCCTCGAAAACGCGGATAGGATCGCCCTCGCCCCTGGTTGACCACAACTGTTTGGCATGGCGGCTTTCATTGCGGTTGATGACATGGCCGGCGGCTTTCAGAATGACATTGGTCGAGCGGTAGTTCTGCTCCAGCGTCACGACCCGGGTTCCTTCGAAAATGTTCGGAAATTCCAGGATGTTCGTAATGTCCGCACCGCGCCAGCCATAGATCGACTGGTCATCATCACCGACAACGCAGATATTGCGACGGTCGCCCGCCAGTGTACGCATAAGTTCCGACTGTACCTTGTTGGTGTCCTGATACTCATCCACCAGAATATACCGGTACCGGTCCTGGTACTTGGCAAGCACATCGCTGTGCTGCTTCCACAGATTCAGCGTCTGCAACAGCAGGTCGTCGAAATCGAGCAGGTTCATGTTGCACAGGTGCCGCTGGTAGCGCTCGTACAACTCCGCCAGCGTCGCGGCCCAGTCACGCTTGCTGTTGCTGCGAATATCCTCCGGCGTCTGCAGATTATTTTTCGCATGGCTGACGCCGTTCTTGAAGAAGTTGACGTCCAGATCGCCCTTGCCTATACCCATTTCCCCCATGACCTGCTTGATCAATCCTTCCTCGTCGCTGGCGTCGGCGATGCCGAAACGGCGGGTGTATTCCAGGTGATGAACGTCCGCCCGCAGTACGCGGCAGCAAAAGGAGTGGAAGGTCGACACCGACATGACCTTGTGATCGACCTGAGGCAGAAGGTCCTCGAGACGCGCGCGCATCTCGTCCGCCGCCTTGTTGGTAAACGTGACCGCCAGAATATTTTCTGAGGCAACCCCGTGATTCAGCATCCAAGCCACCCGGTGCGTAATCACCGACGTTTTGCCCGTACCCGCGCCCGCCAGCACCAGCAGCGGTCCCTCCGTCGTACGAACCGCTTCCTGCTGCTCAGGATTGAGATGATCGAGATTCAACACCCACAATTCCCGGTTCGCAGTTGATTTTTGCGAACACAACATGATTGTTATTGGCTGCAGACGCGATATGCAAGAGTCAGCCGCGTCCAGATGTTAGACACTATACGGTGCGGAAAATTTCGCGCCACGAAAAAAAAACATAGGTGATCATCATGGCGTTGAATCCACAGGCCGAAGCTCTCAATCAAACCCTTGCCGACAACTGTCCGAACATTCTCGAAATGCTGTCGGCGCGCGGCAAAGCCATCTTTTTTCCCGCCAAAGGCATTCTTGGCCAGTCCGCCGAAGCCAAAGGCAAGAAAATCAACGCCACAATTGGCATCGCCCTGGAAGACGACGGCACACCCATGCGCCTGGGGTGTGTCGAGGACATGATCGAATTGACCCCGGCCGAAGCCTTTCCGTACGCGCCGAGCTACGGCAATGCAGAGCTGCGCAAAGTGTGGCGCAACGGTATTTACCGCAAGAACCCCACCGTCGACGGCATCGAGATCAGCAACCCGGTCGTCACCTGCGCCCTCACCCATGCACTCAGCATGTGTGCCTACATGTTCGGCGACGAGAACGACAAGATCTGCATGCCCGACCTCTACTGGGGCAACTACAAGCTGCTGTTCGAGAATGCCTACGGCCTCAAAATCACCACACACAACACGTTCATTGACGGTGGCTACGACGTCGAAGCGTTGCGCGAGATACTGCTCGAGGGACCAACCGGCAAACGCATCGTCCTCCTCAACTTTCCCAACAACCCCACCGGCTACACGGTTACCCCGGCCGAGGCCGATCGGATACGTGATGTCCTGGTCGAAGTCGCCGAAGCCGGCAACCAGGTCGTCGCGCTGATCGATGACGCCTACTTCGGGCTGGTTTTCGAAGACGGCATCCTCACCGAATCCGTCTTCGGCCGCCTGGCCAACGCGCACGAACGCCTGCTCGCCGTCAAGATCGACGGGGCGACCAAGGAAGATTACGTCTGGGGCTTCCGGGTCGGCTTCATCACGTACGCCGTCAAGGGCGGCACAGAGGACGTCTACAAAGCGCTGGAGGCGAAAACAGCCGGCGCCATCCGCGGCAACATCTCGAACGGTCCCGCTGTGTCACAGTCGATCATGCTGAAGGCATACACGTCCAGCGACTACGCAGCGCAGAAAACCGAGAAATTCAACACCCTCAAAGCCCGCGCCGAGAAAGTCAAGGAAATCCTCGCCAGCCATCCGGAATACGCCGAAGCCTTCGAGGCGTTGCCGTTCAATTCCGGCTACTTTATGTGCGTCGCACTCAAGTCCGCTGACCCGGAACAGGTGCGCACGATCCTGCTCGAGAAATATTCGACGGGTGTGATCGCCGCCTCCGGGGTCATTCGCGTCGCGTT
>Ga0310124_10000264_pt1 | contig 35626 bp, 34 predicted proteins | sample CB11b_AW_Bot5_MG_FD_203507 | JGI IMG/M metagenome (GOLD analysis project Ga0310124, IMG submission 203507) | Marine microbial communities from Western Arctic Ocean, Canada - CB11b_AW_Bot5 | ecosystem: Environmental > Aquatic > Marine > Oceanic | place: Canada: Western Arctic Ocean | collected...
AGGTGCAGCCATTGGTCAGTAGGGAATAATCCTCCCTTTTTACTCGCTACCTTGTGCGAGATCTCTCACAAGGCAGTGAGTAAATATCGATATTTGATGACGAAATTAGTCACCTATACATCATAACCAATTGAAATAAAACGATACGTACATTTATCATTCAAATAATTATATAGAAATTCGCTTATGCACCATTGCTGATAAATAAGGAATCGGTAATATGAATGGTGTCGGAAGGATGCTGACACGGAACAGGAAACGCCAAGGACTTGGTTATCTTCAGGATGAAGATTCGATTACTCAGGATGAATAATCGGCATGGATAGCGAAATGGACATTGAATGGACGCAATAGTAACTAGGATGGTTGCTACTAAGGAAAGACAATGGACACCTCTGGACGAGGAAAGGACTGAACATCAGGATGATGTAAAGGACACCGCTCAAGGAACAAGTGACGCGCGCTAACGAGGATTGTTGGCAGATCAGGATAAGATCAAGGACACCGCTAGGAAGGCGACGAAAGGAATACGCTGAAGGATAACAGCACACTATCATGGATTTGATGCATGGAGCACACTTAGTAGCCGGATTGCTGCGAGTAAGACTATAGACCCCGATGAGCGCAAGCTCTCGGGGTTTTTCTTTATCTGTCGTTTCACTTATTCCTCTCTCAAACAAATAAATCAAAGACCTTTAATTACAATTCTGACATTTAAAGCATTCACTTCTTAACCACTTCCGAGTAACGTAAGTCTTACTAGGCTCAACTAGTTTCATAACCATAATTAAACTAAGGACAAATTCATGTCACACGTTACCTTCAAAGGCGCTGCTGTACCGCTAACAGGCACATTCCCACAAACCGGCAAACAAGCACCAAGCTTTGCACTGACTGCAGGCGATCTTTCTGAACTGACTCTTGCTTCTCTTGAAGGCAAGAAAGTGGTTCTAAACATCTTCCCAAGCATCGACACAGCAACTTGTGCAACGAGCGTACGTACGTTCAACGCAAAAGCGGCAGAGCTTGAGAACACGGTTGTTGTTTGTATTTCTGCTGACCTACCGTTTGCTGCGGGCCGCTTCTGTGAACTAGAAGGTATTGAAGGCGTTCAACACGCTTCAACTTTCCGTTCTCCTGCATTCGCATCAGACTACGGCGTAGCGATTGCTGAAGGCCCACTATCAGGCCTAACAACACGTGCAGTTGTCGTTGTTGATGAAAAAGGTGTGGTAACACACCGCGAGTTAGTTGCAGAGATCACTGAAGAACCAAACTACGAAGCGGCACTTGCAGCACTGTAAGTCTCCTTCCTAGGCAGAAGTGCCTTAAGCTCTATTCAGCATAGTACCGAGCAATAAAAAAAGAGCAGCCATTGGCTGCTCTTTCTGTTTTTAATAATGAACGATTTTTAGATACCGAAGTAGCAGATTAAAGCTGCTCTAATCGAGCATAAGCCGTTACTAACCACTTGATTCCCTCACCGTTAAACGCGACTTGAACTCGGCTCTGCGGGCCACTTCCCTCGAAGTTGATGATAGTGCCTTCACCAAACTTAGGGTGCTTAACGCGAGAACCCAAACTAAAACCTGTTTCGTTAAAGTTCTCTTTCACGGCGGTTTGGCTAAAGCGGCCACTGCTTGCAGGACGGCTCACTTGCGCTTTCATACGAACCTCATCCAGACAGGTCTCTGGTAGTTCACGAATAAAGCGTGACGGTTTGTGGTACTTGTCTTGCCCGTACAAACGACGCATCTCAGCGTAAGTGATGTAAAGCTTCTCCATCGCACGCGTCATGCCTACGTAACACAGGCGACGCTCTTCTTCTAAGCGCCCTGCTTCTTCTGCAGACATCTGACTTGGGAACATACCTTCTTCAACGCCAACCATGAATACCATTGGGAACTCTAGGCCTTTGGCGCTGTGCAAAGTCATTAACTGAACCGCATCATCAAACTCATCAGCTTGGCCTTCGCCCGCTTCCAAAGCCGCATGAGTTAAGAATGCTGTTAGCATGCTCATTTCATCCGCTTCTTCTGGTTTTTCAAACTGACGCGTTGCCGTAACTAATTCTTCCAAGTTCTCAATACGTGCCTTCGACTTCTCGCCCTTCTCTTGCTCGTACATCGCAAACAAGCCCGACGATTTGATCACGTGGTCGGTTTGCTCATGAAGCCTCAGTTCTATCGTGTCATCTTCAAGCGCATTGATAAGCTCGATAAAGCGGCTCAATGCACCCGCAGCACGGCCTGGGAGCACTTGCTCTTCTATCAGAGCAATACTGGCTTGCCACATGGTTGCACCACGGTCACGCGCCGCAAGGCGAATCGTTTCTAACGTTTTATCGCCCAAGCCACGCGTTGGCGTATTGACGACACGTTCGAATGCCGCATCATTGCTGCGGTTACTCATTAAGCGCAGGTAGCTCAAGGCATCTCTGATTTCTTGACGCTCGAAGAATCGCATACCGCCATAGATTCGGTAAGGTAGACCACCTTGAATCAAAGCTTCTTCAAGAACACGCGATTGGGCGTTATTACGATACAGCATCGCGGTATCCTCTAGCGCACCGCCTTTCTCTTGCCACTCTTTGATTTTGCTGACTGTGAAACGCGCTTCATCTAACTCGTTATAAGCTGAGTAAACAGAGATTGGCTCGCCATCGTTGCCATCAGTCCACAGCTCTTTACCCATACGCTCAGTGTTGTTCGAGATAAGCTCATTCGACGCCTGCAGAATGGTTTTGGTTGAACGGTAGTTTTGTTCGAGTCGAACCGTTGAAGCGCCTGGGAATTCATCCAAGAACTTCTGAATATTTTCGATCTTCGCGCCACGCCAGCCATAGATAGATTGGTCATCATCGCCTACGATCATCACGCGACAATCAGGGCCAGCCATCATGCGCAGCCAAGCGTACTGGATGTTGTTGGTATCTTGAAATTCGTCGACAAGGATATGCTTGAAGCGAGCTTGGTAATGCTCTCGGATGTGTTTCTTATCGCGCAGTAATTCATGCGATCTCAACAAAATTTCAGCAAAGTCGACCAAGCCAGCACGATCACATGCCTCTTGGTAAGCAGAGTAGATCTTTAACCATGTTTGAGTTATTGGATCATGGTAGGCGTCAATGTGACTTGGGCGTAGCCCTTCGTCTTTCTTGCCATTGATCCACCAAGAAGCTTGCTTAGCAGGCCACTGCTTTTCATCAAGGTTTTGCGCCTTGATTAAACGACGTAGCAAACGAATCTGATCATCTGAATCAATGATCTGGAAATCTTCTGGCAGTTTTGCATCGAGGTAGTGAGCACGAAGGATGCGGTGACAAATACCGTGGAAGGTTCCGTTCCACATGCCTGACGAGCTACCCATCATCAACTCTTCAATACGACCACGCATCTCTGCTGCCGCTTTGTTGGTGAAGGTAACCGACATGATAGAGAACGGCGATGCTTGCTCTACGCTTTGCAGCCAAGCGATGCGATGCACCAACACTCGCGTTTTACCACTGCCAGCACCTGCCAGAATAAGTAGGTTTTCTAAAGGTGCTGCGACCGCCTCACGTTGTTTATCGTTTAGGCCATCGAGTAAAAGCGAAGGATCTATCATTGGATATGCTCACTACTGGGTATTTATACATAAAAGCTGATTATAACCTAAACACTAGGCTGCGTTTAGGATAATAAGAAGAAAAAATAATCAAAAAATAACATCATATAATCAGCAACTTAATAGCTAACACATCATTAATATTGATATTTTTTATAATGCAGTGAAATTATTTCCGAGTTCTTCCTATCCTTTTTAGTAAGCAAGTTAACAACTTACTAACCTGCGATATAAAAATACTATTAAGTCCTAGAGGGAATGACTATGAAAAATTCTAATCTTGCTGTTACAGCTGCAATCACAAGTGTACTAGCGTTCGGCGGTGCAGTTCTTACATCAGCACCTGCGGAAGCAGCAGCAAAAGAGAAATGCTACGGTGTGGCAAAAGCTGGCCAAAATGATTGTGCAACCAAAACAAGTTCATGTGCGGGTACAGCCAAAGAAGACAACCAATCCGATGCATTCGTAGTCGTACCTAAAGGGCTGTGTGGCAAATTATCAGGTGGTAACACTCAATCATCATAATTGAGCTGCTTAGTATGGTGAGCTGACATTCAGCTCACCTCCACTTCCTATTAGGAGAATCGTTGTGACTCAAACTCTTCACCCCAACGCAGGGGTTGGCCTTAGAACACCGCACTTGGACTTCTTTAGCCAAAACCCAGCCTTAGTGAGTTGGTTAGAGGTGCACAGCGAGAACTACTTTTTAGCTCAATCACCGCAACGTCAACAACTGAGAGAGATTCGTCACGCACACAACATAAGTTGTCACGGCGTTGGGTTGTCATTAGGTTCTGTTGATCGCATCAATCAACATCATCTGATGCAGTTAAAAGAACTCATTGATGATATCGACCCCTTCTTGGTTTCTGATCATCTCAGCTGGAGTCAGACTGGCGGTCATTACTTCAATGACTTGTTGCCGCTGCCTTATACCGAAGAGGCGTTAGAAGTCTTCTGCCGCAATGTCATCGAGGTTCAAGACGGCCTGCAACGCCCTATGCTGATTGAGAACCCGTCGAGTTACCTTGCCTTCAAGCATTCAACCATCCCTGAGTGGGAGTTTTTAGCCGAGGTACAAAAGCGTACCGAGTGTCGCCTACTGCTCGATTTCAATAATATTTTTGTCTCATCTTTTAATCACGGTTTCAGCTGTGAAGAGTATCTCAATGGAATACCAGCAGACAAAGTGGAAGAGATTCACTTGGCAGGTTTTACCAAAAAGAAGCTCGAACAAGGTGAGATCTGGATAGACACCCACAGCAAGCCTGTCTGTGACGAAGTGTGGCAACTCTACACGCAATGGATAGAACAACATGGTTCGCGCCATACCTTGATAGAGTGGGATTTAGATATCCCAGAGCCACCAATTTTATTGGCTGAAGCGGCCAAAGCCAGTGATATCTTGTATCAACACGACAAGTTCAACCAAAGGAGTCGCGCATCATGAGCCACTCTTTAGCTAATGTGCAATCGGAGTTTGCTAACGCCCTACGCTATCAAAACAATGGTGAGCACTGCGACATAGTGAGCGACCACTTTACCGATGAACAGCGCATCCAGATCTACCGAAATAACTTTGTGATTAGCTTGAGTGAAGTACTGGCTGCTACGTATCCACTGACTGAAATGTTGGTTGGTGAAGAGTGCTTCCAACAAATGGCTCGTCTACATGTCTTAAGTTATCCATCAACCTCTGGTGACGTCAGTGGTTACGGTGAACACTTTGAACAAACTATCCAAGCCTTTCCTGCTGTTATCGAGGCTGCACCTTATCTCGCTGAAGTAGCTTTGTATGAATGGCAAAAAGATAGCTTGGTGAGATGCGTTTCAGAATCACATGTCGACCAATGTCCTCTTTCTCGTTTAGCTGATGTACCGCAAGAACAACAAGGCGCTTTAGTCTTTCATCTCAAAGATTCAATAACGCTAATTAATTCTAGCTATACGATTATCGCGCTTGAGCAGGCTATCTATCAGCAACAACTCGATGGGTTAGACATCAACCAACCTGAATTTGGGGTGTTAATCCGAGCGGAAAATTCACAGATTGAGAGCCATCGTTTGACGCAAGAAAGCCACCAACTATTAACCGAATTGCAATCGGGTCAAACGCTCTCAGCGATAGACCCTTTACTACTACAACATCTGAATACTGTCATGACACTGAACGTCATCTCAGGCTTTTCAATCAATGCCGAATTGGAGACATAATATGGATAACAACACAGTCACGAACATGATGGCTCAATACGACAGTTTGATTGAGAAATCACAGGCACTTTTTGTTCCCGTACTACTTCTGTTTTGTCGCCTATGGGTGGCGTGGGTCTTCTTTAATTCAGGACTCACCAAAATAGCCACTTGGGATAGCACCCTTTACTTGTTTGAATTGGAATACCAAGTGCCTCTTTTGCCTTGGGAATTGGCCGCTTACATGGGTACCGCAGCTGAATTGATTCTGCCGGTATTCTTAGCGCTTGGCTTGTTAACCCGACCAATGGCTGCAGTGCTGTTCGTTTTCAATATCATGGCCGTCGTGTCATACCCTGTATTGTGGGCACAAGGCTTCTATGATCATCAGCTTTGGGGATTAATGATTCTTATCGTCGTGGTATGGGGAGCTGGACCATTTTCACTTGATAGAATCTTAAAAGCGCAGTTCAAAAACTAAACCTCTTTTCCATGGTCTCTAAATTTACATAGGTCCAAAACGCAAAAAACCACTCAATTGAGTGGTTTCTTTTTATCTGGAATAAACTACTTGTTTAGAAAAGCTTGTAGCTCTTCAGCAGAGATACCTTGCTCGGCTAGCTCTTTTGCTAGTAGCTGAACTTGTTCACCTTTACGAGATTCAATCACGCGTTGAAATTGGTAAATGATATCTCGCAAAGTATCAATTGGAACTTGTTTTGCCGCACTGCGAATACGCTCTTCACTTTGGTTTCCTAGCTCTTTAAGCAATTTACCAAACATGACCTTTTCAGGTGCATCTTCCATTTGTTCTAAGATGCGCGCCATTTCGTAGGTTGTTAATGACATTACAGTATTTTCCGTTGGGGACTAACGTTTCAATGAGTGACAAATATACCATGTTTTAACGTTTCGCAAACCGCCATTTGTATATTTTGTCACCCTTGAGACTTATGCCTTAGCAAACGTCGTGTGCCACGACTTACCCGCTTTGCTCGCAAGCACTAACAATGCAGGAACAATAAGGAACATTTGCAGAGCAATCATCACTTGAGACGTTAAATCAAGACGTTGCATCGTACCAACAAGCAGTCCTGAACCGCTCATTTGGAACAAGCCAAGCAACGCAGCTGCGGTACCCGCACGGTCACCAAAAGGTTCAAGTGCCTTACCGGCTGCGGCACCAAGAATCCAAGCGAAGCCAACTGAAGATAGGAAAATCGGCAGCATGAATGCGATCGCGCTAGCATGCTCAGCAAGCACCAACATAACCACACCCGCTAAGCCAAGCGTTGAAATACCAACAACCAATGCTTTGTAAGTACCAAAACGGTCCATGAACTTAGGCGCTGTGAATGCAGCCGTGATGTTGATAACCGCGTTAATACCAAACCAGAAGGTAAATTCGTTCATCGTCAAACCTAGGTTTTCCATCAGCACAACAGGTGCAGAGGTAACGTAAGCAAGGATTACTGCCATCGCCATTAAGCACAATGTCGCGTGGAAGATGAACGATGGTGTTTTCAATACCGACCAGTAACGCTCAAGTTTGAACACCGCGACCTTTTCTGTCGCTGGGTTAGACTCTTTCATTTGGAAAAACAAAATGGTGCCAACCACGACAGCGAACACAGCCATAAAGCTAAAGTTCGAGCGCCAGCCAAACTGTTGAGTTAGCCAAGCACCCAGAATCGGAGCTAGTGCAGGAATAAAGCAAATGGCACCATTAAGGTAACTGATCATGCGGCCACTTTTTTCCGGGCCAAATAGATCGCGAACCGTCGCAAAGGCTGCTACAGAAGTCGCACAAGCTCCTAAGCCTTGTAGCAGCCGAGCTATTAGCATCATATCAATCGATTGAGCTGCCCACGCCAAGCAAGCACTCAATGCATAGATACTAACACCTCCCAATGCAACGGTTCGACGTCCTAACTTATCAGCCAAAGGGCCTGCAAATAATTGCCCGACACCCATGGCGAATAAAAACCAAGTAATCGTGTCTTGTGCTAGTGCGTGTTCCACGTGAAACGCTGTTGAAATTTGTGGCAGAGCTGGAAGATAAATATCTATAGCCAAAGGGCTAAATAGAACCAGCATTGCCAATAAAGCAACCTGCAGTTTACTAGGGGTTGGAAGCGCGTTAGAAGGCACAAGATTCTCCGAATGAGTTAATTTAGGTGCATAATAACCAACTAAAGATATGAACAAAAATGGCATATACTCATTAGCATTATTCCAAATAGGAAACTCACATGAATATCGAGAAACTATCACGCCTCGACCTCAATCTACTGGTTTGCTTGCAGGTGCTGATGGAAGAGCTGAGTGTCACTCGCACTGCGCATCGATTGTGCTTGAGTCAATCGGCTGTGAGTAAGTCATTAGCCAAGCTTCGTGAACAATTTAATGACCCCCTTTTCACACGAAGTGCTCATGGCCTACGTCCAACACCGAAAGCTGTTTTCCTTAAGCCTCGGCTAGAAACGTTGATCAACCAACTTGATGTTCTCACTCAGCCTGAGACATTCATTCCCAACAATAGCGACCACAGCTTTCACATTGCTGCCGTTGAGAGTGTTTACCCGCTGATTCTTCCTCACTTCTTACCGGCGATATTTCGACAAGCACCTAAGGTTAATATCAACACCCATGCGTGGACCGAACAAACCTTTAAGAAGCTACAGCTTGGTGAGTTAGATATCGGACTCACAGGCAAAGACATCGACATCAACGACGCGCGCTTAACCATGCTGCCGCCAGACGACATCTGCGAACAAGAGATCTACCGTGATGCACAGATGTGTGTATTAAGGCGTAACCACCCTGCTCTAAGTGGTAAATGGGATTTGGGAACCTACCTTGCGCAGCGTCATGTACAAGTAAGGTGTGATGGTAACGACCGCTGGCTGCTCGACTACAAACTGGCTGATCTTGGTCATCAGAGAGATATCGCTATTTCTGTTCCAGACTTCAATAGTGCAGCAAGCTTGTGTACCTATACCGACTTTGTGTTTACCGCACCAAGCCACTTTACTTATCTTGTCGCCAAACAACTCGACTTAGTGGTTGTGCCTTTACCAATGGAATTTCCTCCGATGGCATACACTCTGTTTTGGCACCGTGACAGAGAAAATGACCCAGCGTTAACTTGGCTACGAGATATCATCAAAGAAAAAACTCTGCACCTTAGATAAAAATGGCGTACAGCGTTTGCAGCAAACGAACAAAAGCGCTAGCTTATTGACCTAATAAGTCCCCTCGCATGTATATCGACTGTGAGTGTTAACAAGGACCCTAACAATAAGGATAAACACAGATGCACAATATCACTGCTGAACGCGTTGCTGCAGTTCGAACTTGGCTTGAAACAAACAACCTAGATGCCGTTATCATTCCACATGAAGACGAATATCTAGGTGAATACGTTCCCGCTCATAACGAGCGACTTCATTGGTTAACAGGTTTTACTGGCTCTGCAGGTGCCGCTGTTATCACTCGTGATACTGCTGCTATTTTTGTTGATGGTCGCTACACCGTTCAGGTTCGTAAGCAGGTACCAGCAGAGTTATTTGAGTATCGCCACCTTATTGAAGAACCGGCTTTAGATTGGATCATCAATTCATTGCCACAAGGCAGTAAGGTTGCATTCGACCCACGCATGCACACCGCAGCTTGGTTGAAAGGCGCACAAGCAAAACTAGCGGAGAAAGTTGAGCTAACAACGTTATCAGAAAACCCGATTGATGAGCTTTGGTCTGACCGTCCTGAGCCTGTTGTATCTGATGTTCGCCTAATGGCAACAGACGCCGTTGGCCAATCAAGTGACAGCAAACGCGCAGAGATTGCTGGCTTACTAAAAGCCAAAGGTGCTGATGCCGCTATCCTTACCGAGCTTGACTCAATATGTTGGTTGCTTAACATTCGTGGCTTGGACGTATCTCGCCTACCTGTTGTGTTATCCAACGCGATCATTCACGCCGATGAAAGCGTCGATTTCTTCCTAGACCCAGCACGCATCCCGGCAGGCTTTGAAGCTCACCTTGGTAATGGCATTCGAGTTTCTCCCCCATCAGAGCTTGAAGCGCGCCTTCAATCTTTGGAAGGCAAAAATGTATCTGTCGATTCAGGTACCAGCAATGCTTGGTATACGCTTGTTCTTCAAAATGCTGGCGCTCACATCATTGAAGCAGCAGACCCGTGTCTCATGCCAAAAGCCGCTAAGAACGCAACTGAGATTGCAGGCATGAAAGCGTGTCACATTCGTGATGGTGTTGCGATGGCGAAATTCCTATCTTGGATTGATGCCGAAGTCGCGCAAGGTAACCTACACAACGAAGCGGTATTGGCTGACAAAGTACAATCATTCCGTGAACAAGACTCAACACTGATGGACCTAAGTTTTGACACTATTTCAGCTGCAGGCGGTAACGCAGCAATGTGTCACTACAACCACGAGAACCAACCTGAACCGGGTCAGTTAGAGATGAATACTCTGTACCTAGTCGATTCAGGCGGTCAGTACCTAGATGGTACAACCGACATCACTCGTACTATCGCGATTGGCCAGCCAAGCGACGAAATGATCCAGCAGTTCACGCTGGCACTTAAAGGTCATATCGGCATTGCACGTGCACGTTTCCCACAAGGTACTCGTGGTTTCCAACTGGATATCCTAGCGCGTCAGCACTTATGGGCAGAAGGCTTCGATTACGACCACGGTACTGGTCACGGTGTTGGTCATTTCCTAAGTGTTCATGAAGGACCGCAAAGCATCTCTAAGAAGCTGATCGACGTACCTCTAGTTGAAGGTATGGTGTTATCGAACGAGCCGGGTTACTACCGTGCTGATGAGTTTGGTATTCGAATCGAAAACCTAGAGCTCGTGGTTGAACTGCCAACTCAAGGTGATTTCTCAGTACTAACCTTTGAGTCACTAACACGTTGCCCTATCGATAAGCGCAACATCAATGTTGATTTGCTAACACGACCTGAACTGGCATGGCTGAACGACTACCATCAGAAAGTTTGGAACGACGTTAGCCCATTAGTTGAAGGTGATACATTGGAATGGTTACGCCAATCAACTACACCATTAGCTCACGCATAATGCTTCGTTAAGCTATTAACTGAACCAAAATGAGCTTGCTAGGTTAATAAGTTAAATAGCAAATAGAAAAACGGCTACCCAAAGGTAGCCGTTTTTATTTGCCTGTATCATTACATCGATGTTTCACGTGGAACATCAACCAATATGTTGATTAACCAGAATAGGCACTGTGCCAGTCTCGCCACACTGGGTCGAAACCACGCTGACGAATCATAGACTCAACATCAGCAGCACTTCTCTCGTCACTGATCTCAAACTGCTCGAGCTCTTCCTCACCCGAAGCATAACCACCGGGTTGGGTTTTCGAAGCTGCCGACATACTGGTGATACCCAAAGGCAACACGTTATCGCGGAAAGTTGCCGATTCACGGGTCGAAAGGGATAACTCGACCTCAGGATTCAAGAGTCGATATGCGCAGATAAGCTGAACCAGCTGTTTATCGTTCATGATTGATTTAGGCTGTAATCCACCACCAGAGTCTCCACCCTCACACGGACGAAGACGTGGGAATGAAATTGAGTAACGTGTTTGCCAATAAGTACGCTCTAAGTAATCTAAGTGAGCAGCAACAAAAAAGCAGTCGGTTCGCCAATCTTCCAAACCAATCAAGGCACCAATACCTATCTTATCGATCCCCGCTTTTGCCAAGCGATCTGGGGTTTCAAGACGGTATTCAAAATCCATTTTATTGCCACGTAGATGGTGCTCAGCGTAAGTTCTTGGCTGATAAGTCTCTTGGTAAACCATAACAGCATCTAGGCCGAGAGTTTTAAGTTCGGCGTAATCATGTTGATCAAGTGGCTGCACTTCCATCGCAAGGTAGTTGAATTGCTTTTTGATATTCGGCAGCACCTGTCGAAAGTAATTCATCCCGACCTTAGTTTCATGTTCACCGGTGACCAACAAAACACTATCAAACTTCATCTTTTTGATCGCCGTACTTTCGGCATCGATTTCATCCAAAGTAAGCGTGCGGCGCTTGATACGGTTCTCCATCGAGAAACCACAATACGTGCACGCGTTAGCGCATAGGTTAGACAGGTACAAAGGAATATAAAGCGACATCGTATTGCCAAATCGCTTGCGAGTTAGTGCCAGAGATTGTTGTGCCATCTGCTCTAGGTAAGGTTCTGCCGCCGGAGAGATCAGCGCCTTAAAGTCTTCTAAGTCGCGTTTGGGTTTACTCAGAGCGCGTTCAACATCCGCTGCCGTTTTACTGAAGATAGACATACCAATGTCATCCCAGTTGAGTTGTTTAAATCGATCAACAAACGTCATAGCACTACTACTCGTCTAGGAATGAAGTTAACGGGCTTGAAGCAACCGCGTGAGATACTTTTCCTGCAAGTCCAGCAAGGTAAGCCATACGCCCCGCTTCAACTGCCAACTTAAACGCAATTGCCATTTCAACCGGCTGTTGAGAAGCAGCAATTGCGGTATTCACTAACACTGCGTCTGCGCCCATTTCCATTGCACGTGCAGCATGTGATGGCGCGCCAATGCCCGCATCAACAATCACAGGGACATTCGCTTGGTCGATAATGATCTCTAAGAAGTCTGCAGACGCAATACCCTTATTTGAACCAATAGGCGCACCCAACGGCATAACTGCCGCACAACCCACCTCTTCCAAGCGTTTACACAATACTGGGTCGGCATGGCAGTAAGGCAACACAACAAAGCCATCTTTGACCAGTTGCTCAGCGGCTTTAAGCGTTTCAATTGGGTCTGGCATCAAGTACTTTGGATCTGGGTGAATTTCTAGTTTAAGCCAGTTTGTACCCAGTGCTTCACGAGCCAAATGCGCAGCAAAGATGGCGTCTTTTGCATTCTTAGCGCCTGATGTATTCGGTAGTAAGTTCACGCCAGCATCAATGATGGGTTGTAAAATGTCGTCTTGCTCAGAGCGAATATCAACTCTCTTCAGCGCCATGGTTGCCAATTGAGAACCTGAAGCTTCGATAGCACTCGCCATCAAATGCTTATTGGCGAACTTACCAGTTCCAGTGAAGAGTCGAGATTGAAACGTTTTATCTGCGATGGTTAACATGGTTAGCCTCCTGCAATGGCTTGGAAAAGAGATATAGCGTCGCCTTCATTAACGACCGTTTGTTGCCACTGACTACGAGGGACAACCGCATTATTGATAGCAAATACACAACCTAGATCAGGTAATGCTAGAACTTGGATAATGTCCGCTAGAGACGACGAGTGTGCTACTTGTTCTGATTGTTCGTTTATCGAGATCGTTATATGGCTCATTGGATATCTTCTTCTAAATGCTTAACTACAGACGCACTGCACACAGGACATTCACTATCTTGAGTGACCATAAGGTTTTGCCAATTCATCGTCTGGCCATCGAACAGTTTGAGCTGATGTGTTGCGACCTGAAACTCACCACGAGTTAAACGTTGAATAGCAGCCAAAGCTTGAAGGTTACCTATGGTGCCAACGACCGGGCCTATGATGCCGCTATCACTACAACGAGTCGTTTGTGGATGATGACTGAACGGGAACAAACAGTGATAGCACCCTTTCTGATTCTGATAATCAAATACAATAAACTGGCCTTTCCAACCGATTGCAGATCCAGAAATCAAAGGTGTATTGCTGCCGAAACACGCTTGGTTAACCTGCTGGCGTGACGCAAAGTTGTCAGTACAATCCAACACCAAATCAGCGAGCATCACTTCAAGTTCAAGCTGACTGTCACTCATTCGCTGATTGATGGTTCTAACTTGACTGCGACTATTGAGCTCAGTCAGTTGTTGCTTCATAGCTTCGACTTTAGGCGAACCTAACTGACTTTCTTTGAACGCGACCTGTCGTTGCAGGTTAGACGAATCCACACAATCATCATCAACCAACACGATCTTTCCGACACCAGAAGCCGCAAGATAAAGAGCGGCAGCATTACCTAAGCCACCACAACCAATCACTAGCACATGGCTGTTTAATAGGTTTCGTTGCCCTTGCTCACCGACTTCAGGTAACGCAATCTGTCGTTGATAACGAATAAACTCAAAATCACTCAGCATAGCTAGGCTCCTGCGCAACCTCTTCACCAATATTTGAAGGTTTAGGCGTCATCAGTTTTTCAAAAAACTCGATCACCTTTTTGGGGTCTTCCGCTAATGTAATCGCACGAACAACCGCCAAACTCGACACCCCACAATCCCACACCTGCTCAGCTGTTGATTGGTCAATACCACCAATAGCAACCGTCGGATAACCGATGAGTTGTTTTGTGTATGGGATAGTATCAATCAGCTGTTGATACAGAGATAAACGAACCAAACCCTGAGGCTTTGATGGCATCTGTTTAGTTGTTGTTGGGAAGATGTGGCCTAGCGCAATATAGCTTGGGTTAATCTGAACAATGCGTAGCAACTCGTAATAGCCATGAGTCGATAACCCAATCTTTATACCCGCAAAGCTCAACTGTGAGAGGTTTGATTCTTCAATATCCTCTTGCCCCAAATGAACACCAAAAGCGTCATGCTTGAGTGCAAGCTGCCAGTAATCATTGATAAAAACTTGAGCGTTATACTCACGACCAAGCTCGATAGATCGTGCGACTTGTTGTTCTAAATCCGCTTGCTGTGGATTCTTAATACGTAGTTGGACAGTGTTGATTCCAAGCTTGAGCAATCTTTCGATCCATTCAACATCATCAACTACTGGGTATAAACCGAGGCTACTCTTACTCAACTCAGGAAAAGAAAGTGATGTCCCTTGGTTAGCCCAACCTACGCTTATGTCCAATCGTTGATCTTCAAGAACAGGGATAGGAAAGTTTTGGTAATGTGCAGGCCATGTTCCACGTGAAACATTGGACGCTGCGCGAGCTAAAACAAGTGCGTCTTCTAGTGGGAACTCCAACGCCAACAAAGTAAGTAACCAAGCAAAGTGGCCGCGATTATCTAGCTCCTGATGAGCTGTAGTGTCACTCTTGATAGCACGGCTAGCATCTAGGTATGACCAAATATCCAGTACAGCTAAATCATCTGAGACACCAATATAGATGGTATCCGGAGTTTCTGTAAAGGCATCACAAACGTCAGTTAACGCGACTGAATTACTGTAATCAACAACATGGTTCAGTTCCGCTAACTTACACTCTGCCAATGAATCAACATCATGAACGAAGCCAATAGATAACGCCTGCTGAGAATCAACGATAGAGAAGTATTGAGTTGGGCTTACACCCAACTCAACCGCATCAGTTGCTAAGCCTTGTCGCTTAGCAACCAATAGACAGTTCTGCACCTCTCCCGTTAACTCAATATTTTGAGATGGGATGAGAATCTTCACTGTCATTATTCCTCTAGTTGAGCTTCTTTTGCGCCGACTGCAGGGTGGTAAAGTTCAGAACCAGTATCACGGAACTCTTGTGATTTTTGACGCATCCCTTCCAACGGGTTATCTAGCATCTTAATCTCGATAGCCTGATCCGCGGCTACTTGTTCGGTGTCTTTCGCATACTCTCGAACTTCTTGAGAAATCTTCATCGAACAGAATTTAGGTCCACACATTGAGCAGAAGTGAGCAACCTTGCCCGACTCTTGTGGCAGAGTTTCATCATGGAAAGAGCGCGCGGTTTCAGGATCTAAAGCTAGATTAAATTGGTCTTCCCAACGGAATTCAAAACGTGCCTTTGATAATGCATTATCTCGGATTTGTGCGCCCGGGTGTCCTTTAGCGAGGTCCGCTGCGTGTGCTGCTAGCTTGTAAGTAATCAAGCCAGTCTTCACATCTTCTTTATTTGGTAAGCCTAGGTGCTCTTTAGGGGTTACATAACACAGCATCGCACAGCCGTACCAACCAATCATGGCCGCGCCAATACCAGAGGTAATATGGTCGTAACCAGGGGCAATATCTGTCGTCAATGGGCCTAAAGTATAGAAAGGCGCTTCATGGCAGTGCTCTAACTGCTCGTCCATATTCTCTTTAATCAGGTGCATTGGTACATGTCCAGGGCCTTCAATGATCACCTGAACGTCATATTCCCAAGCCACTTTAGTCAACTCGCCTAGAGTACGTAACTCCGAGAATTGAGCCTCATCATTGGCATCTGCAATTGAGCCCGGGCGTAAACCGTCCCCTAATGACAGAGCAACATCGTACTTCGCACAGATCTCACAGATCTCACGGAAGTGGGTATAAAGGAAACTTTCTTGGTGATGAGCAAGACACCATTTCGCGATGATGGAGCCGCCACGAGAGACAATACCAGTCACACGCTTAGCGGTCATTGGTACGTAACGAAGCAGTAAGCCTGCGTGGATAGTGAAGTAATCAACACCCTGCTCTGCTTGTTCAATCAAGGTATCACGCATTACTTCCCAGTTAAGGTCTTCCGCAACGCCATTCACTTTTTCAAGCGCCTGATACATGGGAACCGTACCAATTGGTACTGGGCTATTACGTAGGATCCATTCGCGAGTCTCGTGGATATTACGGCCGGTAGAAAGGTCCATCACGGTATCGCCACCCCAGCGAGTCGACCAGACTAGCTTCTCAACTTCTTCTTCAATCGAAGAGCTTACTGAAGAGTTACCGATATTGGCGTTCACCTTCACTAAAAAGTTTCTACCAATAATCATCGGTTCTGATTCTGGGTGGTTGATGTTTGAAGGGATAATAGCTCGACCTTCAGCAACCTCTTTACGCACGAACTCAGGAGTAATTTCTTTCGGCAGGTTTGCACCAAAGTTATGGCCAGGGTGTTGATGGTTAAGCTGCTCATCAGCGAACTTCTGACGTCCCATGTTCTCACGTATGGCAATGTACTCCATTTCAGGTGTGATAATACCCTGACGAGCATAGTGCAGTTGAGTAACGCATTGGTTGTCTGTCGCGCGACGAATTCTAGGCAGGTTGCCGTAGCGAAGGTCGTCTAGAGTTTCATCTTCTAAACGTTCTTTGGTGTAAACAGAGCTTACGTCGTCTAACAGTTCCGTATCACCACGCTCTTCAATCCATTGCTCTCGCAACTTAGGAAGACCGCTATACAGGTCTATTTGATGTGTAGGGTCTGTGTAAACACCTGAGGTATCGTAAACTTGAATGGGTACATTAGGTTCGAATACAGGCTCTTTTTTGGTACCACCAACAAGGCTATCAGCGAGTGATATTTCTCGGACAGGGACTTGAATGTCCTCTCGAGATCCTTGGATGTAAGCTTTTTTTGAGTTTGGATAGGGTTGTACGGATAAAGAATCAATGAAATTCTTCGCTTCCAGTCTTGCTTGTTTACGAGTCGACATAGCATTTTTCCTTGGCTTTTAGCCATTATTTATAGGGATAAAAATGCTTGACGGATTAGATGCTACAAGAGGGATCACGGTAAGAAATACAGTTGTGATCTGGAGATAGATCTCTAGAAGGATTCTAGTTAGATATCTACTCTTGTTCCCTTCGCAGGTATTAGCCTGATCAGGTTCAACGGATCCCGAGTTAACGGTCTCAGCCATATGGCACTCCGACAAGTTCGATCGAGTATATAAAAACGGCTTGGATAAACCAAGCCGAGTTGTTAACAAATCGTAAGAAAGTTTTAAGACTTTATCAAAAGTTGGAAGCCGATCCATGCGGCTGAAATACTGAGTACCACGTTGAGTAGCACATTGAGTCCCATCTTAAAGAAAGCGCCCTGCTGCATAAGAAGTACGTTATCCATAGAAAACGTAGAAAATGTAGTCAGTGCTCCTAGGAAACCAAGACCGATGATTTGTCTCCACGGTTCCGTCGCGACCATCTCGTTTTCAAACGCGGCGATGAGCAATCCCATAATCAAAGAGCCAATCACGTTAACGGTCAACGTACCGTAAGGAAAACCACGTCCTAACATCACAACGCATAACTCTGAAATCAAGTAACGTGAACAAGCACCAAACGCGCCACCGATGGCGATAAAACCTAGAATAGATAACTGACCCATTGAATCCTCCCAAACAATAATCCCTATATTCTAGCTTTAACGCCGATAAAAGCGAGGATAGAAACTAAGAATGCATGCGCAAATATTAAACGTTACAGGTGTCACTTAACTTCAATGTATCCCATTAAACCCGTTTTCATGTGTTCTATAACATGACAGTGGTACATCCAGCGGCCAGGGTTATCTGCAACAAATGCAGCTTTAGCTCGGCCGTTTTTTCCAAGTAACACTGTATCGGTATGGAAAGGCTCTTCAACTTTCTTCCCATCAAGTTCCAATACAGTGAATGTATGACCGTGAATATGGATCGGGTGATGGTATTGGGTGACGTTCTTTAGATCGAATATGTAAGTCTTACCTAACTCTAAAGTCGTCAACGGCTCAGGAATATTGTCTTTGCTCATCCCTTCCCATGCTCTTTTATTAGTAAGCCAAAACTTAGGCATCGATTTCCCATCTTTAGAAACTGGTGATACCGCACCTTCCCACTCGAACACAAAATCGATCTCTTCAGCATTAGCAAGATCTAGATTAGGTACCGGGTTAAGAGGTAACAATGGCAATAAACGCCCTTCAGTAAGGGGGGAATCTACTACCTCGAACTCGCATAAAGAGAAAGGAAAGCGGCCCTTCATTTGAAGAACATTAACTCGCTCGCCTACTCTGGGCGCTATCAGTCCAATATCCACGCGCATCCCTGGGCCGATTTTATGTTGAGTCAGTTTATATGGCGTCTTTACAGGATTACCATCAATGGCAATCACCCATGCCTCAGCCCCTTCGACAGCAATAGGATAAGTGATCGTATTATCGACATTCGCGATACGCAGTCGAGTCGTTGCGTGCTGCTTTAATTGGTATACAGGTTCATGAACACCATTGACGCTACTCCACTCTCCTGGTGTGCCCATGCGAGCGCTGAGCCGTGGGATCATTAGAGCTTTCCATTGACCCTGTTTATCGATGTGCCAATGCTTAAGCATCAGTGCATGCTCTTCATCAAACTGCACTGGAATATTCTCTTCTACGATAATAAGACCAACTAAGCCCATACCAAGCTGCTTGACACTATTCATATGTGGATGATACCAAAATGTGCCAGCATCTGGCGGCGTAAACTCATAAATGAATGTTTCACCTGGCATAATCGGTGGCTGACTTAAGAAGGGAACACCGTCCATTTCGATAGGAATTCTTAAGCCATGCCAATGGATAGTCGTCGGCTCTGATAGCTTATTCGTAAAACGAATTGTGACCTTTTCACCTTGTCGACATCGAATCGTTGGTGCTGGAATCTGACCATTAAAGCCTAGAATATTAGTCTCAAACCCCGTCACGAGTTCAGCGGTTGAAGGCTCTGCCGTTAAGTCATAAACATACTTTCCTTGTTCATCAACCGCCCGTTTCATAGAGCAAGCAGGCAGTACAGTGAGTGCAGATATAGCGAGAGATGATTGAATAAACTTACGACGGGAGATATCCATATTTGTTGCCTTTTAGTAATAACGACCAAAATGTAACAAAATATTGAGAATAATTCTCATAAAGAAGCGTGGTTTGTGCTGTTGATTGTTTATAAAAGAGGCTGGGATAAGTAAGCACTTACACTTTTAAGGCTAGGTTTTATTAAAAGCAGGAATTATCGACTAAAAATCGAACAAAAATAAAGTAAAAAAACAGAACTTCTGCTGAGGCATTGATATGGCAGGGTGGAGGTTTCTACTCCCAACACACGCTATTTTGGTTAGTCGGAGAATCCGCTGCTTTGCTAATGGCGTATATTAGATTCAGAAAGCAAAAAGGCTCTAGCATTTCTGCTAGAGCCTTAAATATGGCAGGGGTGGAGAGATTCGAACTCCCAACACGCGGATTTGGAACATAATATTTCGCTGCATTAAAGATACAACCAATATCACTAGTCAGTTATGTTGGCATGGCCTGTATGGAAATCTCGCAAGCTAATAGCTAAAACCTATCGCCACCAATAATTCATTAGCCCTTGCCTATGATAGAACCGCGGATTTGGAACATAATATTTCGCTGCATTAAAGACACAATCAAACAACTAACCTGACTATGTTGGCATGTCTCATATGGGAATTACGCAAGCGAATAGACTGCAATACGCTCACCACGGAATGTTATTTACAAATAGTATCGAGAACCACTGACCAACTAACACCACGTCTAAACTTCGAGCTAAATTTCCGACTATGTCTTTAGCAATGGATACATTGTAGCCATTCAACCAGCGATTAGTGGGACTGCCCTACCATTATCAGGGTTTAACATTCAGTAAATAACTTAAAGTATCTTAGGGTCGCTTTCACAGACAACGCCTAAAGTATGGCGATGATACTCTTTGTTACGCGATTATATCTCTGTCGATATACTCGCAACTCTTCAAGACAATACAGCTTGTTGATATAAAGGCATAATTTGTTGATAAGCCTCGTCGTAAAGATTCGTTTTTAACAAGCTATATTTTTCAATCATAGTCAGTGTTTTAAATTCATCTGTTGCCTTCTCAAAAGAAACTGAACCAATAATTAGTTGACTATTAGTTGAAAGACCGTCGATACATAAATCGAAAAGCTTTTTCGCTGTATGTGGGTCAGGGTCTTGCTGTTTAGGCGAATCGATTACCACAGGAAGCATTGGGTTTGTTGATTTATCTTCTATCGTTTTAAGAAGAGCATAGTGATAAGCCAATATAGCTCTTGGAGCACGGCTACCTGTTTCGCTCTTCGAGATCGGACCGTATTGAAGAATAGTGCCAACTTTCGGATCTTTAATACCTAACTCAGTTTGTGCCAATTTTAATGACTCTTTGAATTTGTCATTAATTTCTTTGGAGCGCTTTTTATCATCGAACTTTGCAATCTCTTCGGATAGCTCAGTTCTAGCGACATCTAATTCACCTATTTTCTGTAGCAACTCATTAATCTGCTCATCGAAAGTGAACTCAACCTGCTTACTTGCTTGTGATTTAATAACGTCTTGAAGAGTCAAGTGCTCTTTTACTTCCTGAAGCATACCTTTCAACTCAGAGCTTAATTTTTGAGCATTTTTCAAATCTTCTTTGATACTTGTAATTTTCTCATCATATACTGACTTTTGCTCATACAATTCGGGGACGATTTGTAAAAGCTTATCTCTATTTTCAAGTACCGCATATTTGGCTTCTAAACCTGCCGATGGCGATAGAGAATCGATGTTATTTTCATCAAGCTGTCTTTTTGATTCTTCTATCTCAGCTACTAATTCATCTCGCAAAGATAAGACTTCAATTAGCTTGATTCTGTATTCTGTTTCTTCCTGATGCAAGTCTTGACACTTACGAAGGAACCGCTCTAATAATTCTTCATAATATTCAACATCAACATCAAAAAGTACTCTTCCAAATGATTCTTCGAAACGCTTCTTTGCAGCTTCTAGAGCTTTTAATGTTGCTCTGATTTCTTCGAGGTCGATATCAATTAAATTAATCTTTCCTTGAAGCTTATAATATTCCTTGGGCTTTACACCTGTATGGAAGTTTAAGATGTTTTTCTGCCAATCTTTGTACATTGCCAAGCTACTGAATGAATCTAAAATCTTCCCCCAGCCACTATCTTGATCAATATAAAAAGGAAGGTAAAGACTTGCTGGCTGTGCTTGCCCTTGAACCAAGTTACTCTTAGTAACAAGCTCTAAGTTGAAATCAAAGATATCTCTTACAGCTAATGCAATGTCTGTACGTGAATTAGAGGTGACTAAGTGTTTCTGTCCTTCAGTGATATCAAATATGGAAATACGTTTTTCGTGTCGAACAAAAGCATAATCACGATCATTAACACAAATAACCACTTTTGAAATGAAGTTATCATCCTTCCACTTTTTATCTAGACGAACATCAGCACCTAATGTGTGATATAAGCTCTTGATAAAGCTAGATTTACCTGTGTCGTTCTCACCCGTAATTATATTTATATCTGGTGAGAATTCGAAGAAGAACCCTTTCTTATCACGAAGTGATAATATATGAACACTTTTGAAGTAGATGCTTTTCATATCTCACCTCCCTCTAATAGCTTCTGGATTATTGAATAAACAACGATACATTCTTTCTTCCCTTGCTTTAGAGCCAATGTATAGTCCGGACAAAGTGCATCAATTTTTTGCATGGTTTCAATTACGTATAGTTTTAAATCCGAATGGATCTTAACCTCGTCGTAAAGGCTAACGGCATATTCTAAATATACAGTCGACGGATTCTTTGTATTTCGATTAAGGTCCATACAGAGTTGTGAGAACATTGCTTTTAGCGGAATGAGCTGGAAAGGTGTCTTACCGAGATCACTAAATACAGTTTTCGTCATTTCCCAATCAGGCTTCATGCTGTTGCTTGCATTCAACGAATCAAGAACACCGTTAAATGCTTGGGATGAAAAACCTTTTCGAGAAATAAGGTCTGCAAAATCAATGATATCTGCTGACTTTATCTTAGATTTGTCTCGGCATTCTCGTTCAAGTAAAGACGCTAATACATTAATACTCAAGTTAGAGCTATCCCCGAACTTCTTGCTAAGGAAGTCGCACAGCTTACCTTTTAAATGTGTAATATGATCCTCTAGGCTCAGTGAGGATTGAACAAAACTCATCACAGAAAGATCAATGCTAGCATCATCAAGTTTTACTTGTTCTTTCAATGCTTGTTTAAAGCTAGTCTTATATTCATCCTTTACCTCATCCGCACTAAACGAAGATTTACCGCCGTTCTGTTCGCACAAGTTAAATGAAGCATTAGTAACAAACATTAACTTAGGCGAATAATCAGAAAAATTCTTATGGTGAATGAATAATTTACCAACGATAGATACTGGCTTTTTCTTCGTGCTACTACTAAGAGAAGATGCAGTCCAATGCGACTCTCTGGTTTTTACCTGCGCAAAAATAAGATCTTTTGGGGAAACTTCATCATCTAGAATAAGAACATCATCATGATACTCGAAGATAAACACGTAGTTCTTTCCATCCAGTTCATATTCCAGCATTTGAGATAACGCCCAGCAAGTCTGATAATCAAATCCACGTTGAGCAACCTCACCACCTCTTTCAGACTGCGGAATACTAATCAAAGCTTCAGCTAAACCCATACTCTCCCTTATGCATTGCTAAATGGACTAACATAATCACATTACTTATCCGATTGAATGCAAATTGTAGCACGGGAAGTATATCTAATAACTGACTTTTACTCTTAAGGCTATGTTCTAATTCAAACTTTTAAATGTTAAAGATTGGCATAATAGAAAAGCTAAAGGTAGGCAGTGATCAAAGAATCAATTAACCGCCTCTTTTATCAGCACAGCTAACGAACTAAGTGAATAGCTAGTATCAAATACTAACATAACTAACTGATTTACATAATTTAACCCGTCAATTTCACCACATGTCTTTAGCAATGTATCCATTGCCGTGTTTCCAATAACTATCATTAGAACCATCCCAACAACGAAACCTCCTGTACATCACCAGAGAATGACAGCAATCGTTCTACTCACTGCTACCACCAGTTCTGAAATAGAAAGCCAGACCCCTTTCGGAATCTGGCTCTGTAAGTGTTATGTGATACTACGCTGCTAGTTTTTCAGTATGTTCTCGGTTGTACTCTTCTAGCATGGAAACTGCTTCATCAACCACGTCAGAATGGAAAATCAATGTCATATCGACCATTGGGTACTTACGCACTAACCATGATAGGAGTGGCAACATACGTGGCGTTACAGGCAGTTTAGATTCCAGTAGCTTACGTCCCTTCGAATTCGCTAAATCTTGTTTAGTGACACCTTCAATACCGTCAGCTTCAAACGTAGCGACCATCTTATCGTAATGACCTCGTGGAGCGCGTTTTGGAGCCTCTGGTAGCCCCCATTTACCTTGAGTGATAGCTCGTAACATCTGTACCTTGAAAATGCCCTCTGAGCCATCTTCTAGGTATTTAACACCAGTTCCCTTGAGATAACTACGAACCTTATAGAAGTCCATCCAATTGTCCCAATCTTCCATTTTCTTTAAGCAGTTGTTTACACGCCACTCGTCGAAGTAAGTACGAGCATCTAAACCCTCATCAACGGTATTCCATGGAACCGTATCGAAAGATAGGTGCTCTACCATTTCACCGCTAGCAGGGTGGCGAACTTCCACCATACGAGGGTTTACAGGACGACGCTTAAAGTCATATTCGAGGTTAAGTGTCTGTTCGGTATGGATAGAAATAAGATCGAGCTCTTTTAACCATTGGTCACGTGCTGATGCTAAATGTTTACGTGCAACCTTCTGACCCGGATAACGATCTAAGAACAACTCGACCATCCACTCATTTTCATCTACGCCTTTAGGTACTTTTATCCCTGCTTTAGCGCATATTGGTTTTGTATCACCCAATTCAGCAGTCAATTGTCCACGAGTCTTCATCGAGATAATCTGTTTAGCATGGTGCTTTAGTTGCATCATGTCTTCGCCACTGACCTCGGTACAGATTTGCTGGAATCGTTGAGCTAATGGACCATCTAAGCATGGCTCTAATTGCTCTTCTGTGGCTTTGCAAAGCCAGCCGTCTGTTGTGGCTGAAATTATCTTAATGTCATCACCGTAACGTTCATTGAGCTTACGTATAACTTCTAACATGGTTGCGCGAACAAAACCTGTAGCATGTGCCGCATAGTGCGCATTAGTCACTGGTGAATAAGGAATTTTACTACTTAAACCTGAGGCTAAATCGAAACCTGACTTATCACGCAAGCCTTGTCCAACCTTTCCGTAAAGAGTGTTACCAATGAGCTTCCAAAGCTTCTCGTACAGCTCATTGCCCTTTTCTTTATACTTGGCTCGTTGCTTGCGAATGGTCTTGGTAAACTCTTTAAACTTAGATGTAGAGCCTTTCTTCCACGGAATCACCTGACCATGGAGTATCTCGATCTCTACGCCAGCATCATGGGCTAATTGTAGTTCCGGCGCTGTTACGTACGTTTCACCTTCAAGTGGATAATAAATCCCTCGAAGTGAAGTGCGGCAAGGCAAAAGTCCAAAATTTTCCTTGTCATCATGCTTGAAGCGAACATAAGCAAAGCCCATCTTATGACCGAGATAATCTTCAATATCCTTAGACTCAAACGAATTCAAATAGTCTGCTTCGAGAATATCGACGAGAGCCGTGGTGTAAGCTCCGGAAAGGTCGAAATCGTTGTAATCACCGACCTCCGTGGGGCCAAAGTACGCGCCAAAATTAGCGCCACCATAAAATGCGGACACAGCTAGTGCATCGGTATACTCACGGCTCACTGTCTTCGCCAGTTCAACGGAATTGCGGATAGAATTACTTTTAGCATGGTAGTACTGATTCTTGCGCTTCTCATACCCTAAGAACTGATGCATCTCAGCCGCACCACCACATGAATCACGGAACAACGACACACCAAGATTGCCTAATGTCGAAGGCAGGCTATTCAGCTCCAGACCTATATCTTTACGAAGATCGACCAACGCGAATTTCTGCATCCGTAAACCATATTCCAAGGCAATATCAGCATCACGAATCGCGTAACGGTTGAACAGACTAGTATCCTTACAATACAGGTCATCCATTTGCTCTATCATGTTGTCTGGTAGCGTCATCTTGGGGAAACCAACCAACTCACCGATCTCATCAAGCGACGCCTTGCTACTCAGCAACATGGTATCTACGAAGCGAACTTTGGTTTCGAAAGCGTTATTTGATGAAGAGTAGAACTTGGTGTTTTCTATTTTGTATTTACTGCGCCCGATGGAGTCCAGAGCGATACCGTAAGCACCACGACCAGATGTGACAGTACCTTGAACCGTTGTCAGTGCGTTCTTATGGTTCTTGTTATTTTTACCAATGTTCCAAAACTCTTCGAAAGAAGCAATATCAGCACGAAGGAAATGAGCGTAGATAAAGGTATGCTCAGGCCATTCATCGATGAAACCACGTGCTTTAGCTTTTATCAGCAATTCTTGGATGAATTTGTCAAAGCCGATCTTGTAACCTTTCTTGGTAAGCTGCTTACGCTTATCCATTTCATCTTCTTTCGACAGACCTTGATCACGACACTGCTTAATCAGTTTCGCCATGTCGGTATGTTTCACACCGCTAAACGACTTATCACCAATGCGAACACTGTATGAGTAGCAAAGAATATCGTTCTTACCCGTCTCATGGTTAAAGACCCACTCGGAATCTATCGATATGTGGATAGCTTTACCTTCACCACGTATTGCCGCCCAAGGAGCTGATTTGATACCCTCTAAGTATTGGTTAATACGTTCATCTATTTCTTTTTTAGCTTCTTCACGCCCTCGCAGCTCGGCTTCGAACTTGCTAACTTGATCATCTAAAAGCAATGATTTTGTATCGAAGAATGTGGACTGCAGGAATTCTTCTAACTCACGCTCAGTTTCTCGCATCAATTGATATGTTGTTTTTGGGGCTGTTTCTAACGTTTTCATCTTTATTTATCCATTCGTTAAGATAAAAAAAGACGAAGTACATCCATGACCGGACACACTTCGTCGGTTATCGGATATAGAAAGATTGGTAATAAAGAGGTGCTCGGAGATGAGACTAGTTTAGAAAAGACTGGTATAGAATGGTGCGCACGAAGGCAGTGGTTTGCTAGACAGTGTTACAGCGAGGCAGTTCTTACTTAAACTTTGCTGTACGAGCCCATGACTTAACAAACTTGATTAGTTGCACATAACCAATGGTATCGACACCTTTCTTTTCAACGTTGTTATTCATACAGGTACGCACATACTTCATTAAATAAGCAGATTGCTGCATTGTTCCATGTTCATATTCGCAACTCTCGATACAGTGAGTAAGTAGCCCGCCCATAGTTTTGCTATTCCCTCGTGGGCAGTCTTCACCACATTTTTTGATCATTTCGATTAAGTCTTTCAGTTTTAGAGTGTTCATATCATTTACCTGTTTACGATTAGTGAGTTGATAGAATTTTAGTTAGATCTGGTTGTACAAACTTACCCGCTTCATAAGAAACCAGCGCATCATGCAATGCATCAGCTACCTTCTCGCGGATTTCCGATTGAGGGATAGGTAAGAAATTCAATATCGCATCACCCTCACCTCTGATCAGAATGCCCTTGTGCTCTCGGCCATTACAAGTCTCGACCGCCTCGATAGTAGAGCAACGAACGTGATTACCGTTACCTAGCTCAATAAAACTGTCTGATTTAATAATCTCTTGGGTACATACGTCGGCATCAGCAACCGCCTTACCTTCTTCACCCGTCAGTTTGACATAGGAGATTTGACGTCCCTTGCCATCCAGAAGGATGTATAAATCTTTCAATCGGATAATCGAAGCGATCAGCTTCAATGCCAAAGTATGTTTATCAAGTGTCAAGATGACCCCCTTTTTCTTAGTCTTACGTGTCATTTTTTCAGTACCTCTGTTGTTTAAAGAATGCTTAGCATACCCCTATCAAACATATATGATCAACACACAAATAAACGCAAGTTACTGATAAACAATGACTATTTAAATTTGAAATGACTAAAAAACCAAAATGGTGAATAGCGATATTTTAATGAAGACGGTTTGCGCCTTCTTCTTGCCGTAAAACTTCCTCGAACAAAAAACATACGAAATAATTCTGAATGCATAAACAAGACTCCATTTGTTAAAATAATTTCTCTTCCTTATCTGATCGAACAAATATTAACCAACAAATCTCTTCTTATAGACTGGATACGTCTGAACAACGTAAAGCTGTACTACTTAGAAGCAACAAAACCAAACCCTGTTACACTAAATTTCACACATTGTTTTTAGTGCAATGGGACAGTGCTGAATTTAGAACGGAATGATCGCAGCAATGACAAAGTGAATCATCGTGACTAGATAAAGAAACGAACATCAGCAACACTTCTACATTGCTAACACTAGTTGTGAAATTTATCTCTAATGTCAGCTGAACTCGACATATCGAAGCCGTCGTCAATACGAACTCTGAATCATCAACGTAAGAAAAAAGAAGCAGAGTTACCCCCACTCCTTCAATAGCTAGAGAACGTCTAGCTCATCCAGAACACCACCGATTAAGGCTCCACTGACAAACCCGATTGCACCACCGAGGACAACGCCTTGAGCCCCAAACCTCGCTCCCAGTGCAGTCCCGTACTGTGCTCCCTTCAATCCAGTTGAAACGCTAGGCTTAAACCATCGTTGTTGAGGCATGACTCGATCATATGCTTTCATCACGATTCTCCTTTCCTATAGATATGAAAAAGGGGCGTACTCAATTAAGAATACGCCCCATAGATTTTTACCAATACAACTTTAGTGAGAGTGACCGCACACCTGACAGCTACCATCATCATAAGCACGTTCACCACATGCAGGACAGGTTGTAACGAGTGTTGTAATTGATTTAATCGCCATGTAAAGGCTCCTTCTTGTTGGTTGATTAGAGTGTTGCGGAGCTCATTGATACCTCAGCCTAGAGAGTTCCAATTTCGAAACTGAGATATCTAGAGCCAAGCTCCGCAACAAAACTTATTGTGCTTTACCTTTCGGGGTATCTGAGCCGCATTGAGTCACATCAGTAACATGACCATTCATTGTTCCGCAGACATCCGCTTTCCATTGAACGATGACACCGTAAGACGTTGTATTCTGAATACCTGCTTTACCATTCCATTGCGGCTCTAGCAGTTCTTTCATTTTCGAGATATCGCCCGGATTACCGCCGAACGTGCCACCTGCAAATACTGAAGATGCGAAAAGCGAAGTTAGACCTAGCAGGATGATTGATTTTTTCATTTTTGTTTTCCTTAAATACGTAATGACGCCGCTTATAAGAGACGGCGTTAACGTGATTGATGATTAGTTTAAAGAGGGTGAACGATAGGGTGTGTCGCTTAGGTGTAGAAATATTGAAATGATTGATGAATGTCTTGTAAGGCATACCTAGAGGTAGCTAATGAAAGCTATAGCAATATCAGTAACCTTATGAAAATTAGCTAGAAATAATCAGGTTCTTTCTCAGTGCGACACCACCTGACGAGCGACCTATCTACAATGCGTAGAATGAAAGAGCATGACAAACTAGCGAAACGACTTGGCATCATCCTGACCCGTTTAAATACAGGTGAGAAATTGCATCTAGAAGATTTAAGTCGTGAATTTGGGGTAGCAAGAAGGACGCTAAATCGTGACTTCAATGAACGGTTAAATTACCTACCTATACAACGTGACGGTGCTTGTTACTCGTTAGACCCTAAGTTCTTAGGCAGACAGACCAATAATGAGCTATCTCTCCTGCTGTTAAACATGGGATTCGATACTTTGTTTTCAGGTAAGCACTATCTAAGCAATGGCGTATTGAACAACAAAACCACCCCACCCTTTCTCTTCAAGAACCCACAAGTCGAGGACATTAGTGAATGTGCTTCGGTGTTCGAGAAGCTTATCGAATCGATACAACGACGAAACGTGATTAGCTTTAGCCATGAAGGGAAAACCTACGATGAGTTCCACAGCTACAAACTGTTGAATGAACGTGGATTGTGGTTCATTGTCGGGACACACAGAAACCACCTAGAGTCACTCAGAGTGGCTAAGATTCGTGAGTTAGTGCGCTACGAGGATAAATACTCTCCTGACCCTAGCGTTGAGCAGAAGCTGACAGGTTGTGGGTATGAAGATGAACGACTCAATCCCGTTGAAGTTCTTATACAGATGAGCGTTAAGGGGGTAGAAGCATTCTTAAATGAAGGTAATGCCGACAAGTTCAGAGTGTTGAAAGAACTAGATTCGGGGGATGTGTTCATTAGTCACCAAACCAAGAACATTCCAGAGTTAATACGCCAACTTAAAACGTGGCTACCTCATGCAGAAGTGCTATCACCTGACTGGATACGTTACTTGTTGAAACAAGAGCTCCAAGCGTATCTAGACTCAACCAAGTAGAAGGCAGTGAGCAGATTGAAGTACGCCGTTGGGTTTGTTAATGGTTCGTTGAGATGAAATGCAACCACCAAGACATAATGTCGTTTCGGTTCTCTGTTGTAGTCGCTCCATGTCATAAAGAAACCACTATACAGCGCTTTTTAAGCTTTCTATGTTAGGTATGGGAACTGGGGTGTTTTACCAAACTTCGAACCAATACCAGTTAAGGGAAGACTCAAAACGATGCTGTTTTTCAGCGAACGTAACTAAACAGAATAATAACCTGCCACCGGGCTGGGTACTATTAATGACATATTTATCAGTAACTTTATAGCTGAGGCACCGATAAGATCTCACCAAATCATTATCCGCTAGATAACACTTTTCAAATTAGCACCACCAAATTCCCTCCCATTGCCCCCGACGCAATGGGAGTTTCCATCAGTACATAAACGTTCCAACACGGTACAACGGATGTACAATCCTTGTGTTAGGTTTATCAATTAAGAGCTAATACCCCATCACACATTCATCTGCATGAATTGATGAACAGGACAAAACCACAGAGCATTTTTCCTTTACTCGCTCCGGTCAAGTTCCTGTTCATCACAACACTAATAAGCGCTATGCCTCTTCCGCCATTACCTTAATTTCATCGAAGCAGTCCATCGATAAATACGACAGAAAATTACTCTCCCACATCGAATAGAACTCAGCGACACTGGATTCAGTAATGGGAACTTCACCCATGTAACGGATGTAAGCCACTCTATGACCAAAATCAAAGTCGATTTCTTTCTCAAGCTCAGGCATCAACCCACAGTAACTAAAGTCAGTGATGTAATCGAAAACCCATTGATCGTTAAGCCTAGTGATACGGATTTCCACAGGATGGTAGCCACCATTCTCAGGACAGTAAGCACGCTCTCGAAAGTTGACGGTTACAGCATGAGTTGAGGACGACACCTTTCCCGACTCGTTACAAATACGGTTTAAAGCATTTTGAAGGTCTATGCTAATCGGTAGCAAAAATCGCTCAACATCAAATTGAAGAGTTAAGTTCATAATAAATTCTCGTTGTAATAATTAAGTAAACCGCCTCAGGTCGAGGCTAGGTATGAAAGATTAGTCAGGGTTAGAGGCTAGTGCTCGAAGCTCAGTCTTCACCACTTCATAGCGCTCAGACACCTGATGTAAGAACACATTATCGGGTACAGAATCGAGGATAGAGATAGTTCGCAGGATAGCCGCTAAGAACCCACACGAATTGCTGCTTCCACCTGTTATTACTGGTTTCAACGCTGCCGACTTGAGAGTTTTACCAACTTGATCATCGAGCAGTGTAAAGATAGCTTCAAGACGCACCCAGCTGTTCGAGAACAATCCTGACGACGAGTTTTTAGAAACACGTATATAGAACTCCTGATCATCTTCTTTATAGGCAATCTGGTACTCTAGAAAGCTCTCAGATTTAGGACTGAGCTTTGGACTCTGACCTTCTTTAACAATGGTGAACGAATCGACCTCGTTCTCCTTTTCAACTTTTTGGCTCATACAAATTTCTCCTTATTCAACCAGTTCAATTAACGTTTTAATCGCTTGGGTAGCGTTACTCGTAGAGCCCATAACAAAACTGCCACTCCCATCGTCAGCATGGACACAGCACGCAAAGACATAGGGTTCAGTCTCATCTGGTAGCAAAATGACAAACTCAGGGTTTTCTATCGCATATGACAGAATGACCTCGGTATCTTCATCTACGTCAGCTAAGTCTTGATCGGTATCACCTCGCTCAATCAAGATCAGGCAGGTGGAAACTTCCTCCCAAAATTTCTCAGCCTCATCACGATCACCAGACCAAGGAAGCAATAGCTGATACATCAATTGCTCTTTAATCGGTAAGGGCAACTCCAACTGTTCAGCATCAATAAGGCTTTTCACAACTTTCATTCGATCTCTCCATCTAAATTCCAGATACAAAAAAGCCCCTGAATAGAACTAACTATTCAGGGGCTATCTATTTCATTTAATATGAGTTTTCAGATGACTTATATTCGGGTAACACTAGATTTTCACTGGCTCTCTCGACCATATCAGACAAGGCATTCGCTCCACGTTCTAATGCTGTCTTATCAAATTTCCGGTAATGTAAAGTGCTCGACATATCAGCATGGTTTAAAACACGCTGAACCGACGTAACATCCATCCCAGAGTTCAGTAGATTACTCGCTACCGAATGCCTCGCAGTGTGGAAAACAACACCTTCAGGATCGATACCAGCGTGATCCAGTATCAACTTCAACGCTTTACGTGGTGGTGAGATATGAGTCCCTTCTCGACTACCGGGAAAGACATGCGGATTACCGGGCTGCTTCAACTTCCAAAGCTCAGAAAACAACTCCAACATTAATGGCGATAGATACACCAAATGTGGTTTCTTATTCTTGGTCATTTTGATGAATAGTGTCCTATCCTCAAACGAAACGTCACCCCACTGCCTCTCCATCAATTCAGATATTCGACAACCTGTTAGCCACAACAGCGCAATCAGATTGCCCTTCACCTTACAGTAGTAGGTACGAGCAACCTTTATCAGTAGAGCTGTCTCGTTCACATCGAGAAAACGAGTCCGAGCATTATTAACAGGCATCAAAGAAACCTTAGTCGCATGGTTTGGGGTATCAAGAACCTTAGAAGACAGTGAGCAAATCACCTTAACTAACGCGATAACATGATTATTTGTTCCAACAGAGTAAGGTTTACCCTTGTAAGTTTCAGTCGTGAGGTGGGACTGAAGCTTCATGATTGCGTGTGCTGAGAGCCTATCCATGGGGATTTTATAGATTGACTTACATCGCAAGAACCGTGTTTCATCATCTTTCCATGACTTCTTACGGGTTTTAGCCCACGGTAAATAGGTTTCGTGGAAGAAAGTGTACACATCAGGCATCACAACGGCAGAGCGAGAATCCCGTTCAATCTTTGGATCAATGCCCTCAGCGATTTGTACCTTGAGCTTACGCGCTTTAGCTCTTGCTTCTTCTACCGTGAGATCAGGCCACCTAGCAATGGTGATGCTTGATTTCTTCCGGCTCACTGGTGACAAATAACGTAAATGGAAGCGCCGATTCCCAGTACGTCCAACGAGCACCTTCAAACCAATTACACTGTTATCTCCTCCACCGTCAGACCACTCCAAATCGTTAGAGCGAGAATCCGCACTGGGACCAGATAAGGTTTTCATTATCAAATTGGTCAGGTTGATTGTTCTATTAAGCGTCATGACAAAATACTCCTATTTCTATCAGTCACTTAATTTTTATATATGTTTGAAGGGACACTTATACTCGAATGTGAGGGAGGTAGTATGTGGAAGCCGTTTAGGTGGATTGTTATGGCGGGACTCAGGGGTAAATCTCAGAAGCTGTCTTTAGCAATAGTATATTGCCGTCATTCTCGTTTTGCTCAGCGTTGTAATCTCACTTCTAATCATCACCACAACATCAATAAACAAATATCGGCAACACTCCTACATTGCTATAACAAGAACTGAGATTTATCTTTGGATGTCATTGCTGAAAGTGATTAAAACGTGTACCGATTTACGAAGAGAAAAATTGTACAGTGACAAGTTTACTTCACAGTTTAGGCTATGCCATTGAATGTAATATGTAACTATGAGAACTGTTGAAGAATATATGGCATGAACACTATCCAAGTACCACACTTTGTTAAATCGATGGGACATAAGATCATAGCTTACTTGTTAAATGTATCTGATGAAGATGCCATACAAGTGCTAGAAGGAAAGCAAGAGCTTGATGATAAACGTTTTGAAGTGCTGCAAAAGTTCATTGAGATATGTAAACAATTGCGGCTCCAAGGAATTGACAATGGAGATGTAGACTTCCACGTGCTTCACTCGTTACCCCAAATGTTTATTGAAGATAAGCATCTATTCTCTGCATTACATGAATCTATGGGCGGGGAGATTAATTACATAGAACATACAGATAAAATCGTTCACATAGTCAACAGGTTCGCCACCAAGCTATTTCCACTATTTTTAATCAAGTTCCCCTCTCGCCCAACATACTTTCAGAAAATACATGACCATATAAGAACGAGCGTATATCACTTGCCGGAGTATAAAGAGTTATGTACAGAAATAATGAAAGACCCTGTTTTATCTAAAATTTTCGAGCACGTGGGAACTAATGATATACAAACTTATGGCTCCTATTCAGCTTCTACAGGGCAAGGTGGAGGGGTACAGTTAGCTACGCTTCCTCAAACTTTGTTTATCAATTCATATGAACTGATGCGTATGAGAGGCTATCTAGACTTAGAAGAATTTAGTCGAGCTGCAGAGTTTACAGTAAACGTTTTGAGAGATGCGGTACAAGGAAATACTGTTCAAGTTCCAGTGTTTATAGGGTTACGAAACACTTCTATAGACAAGCTTGGTGAAATAGAAGTTGCACAGGGGGTAATCAGACCCATTAATGATGGATTAGCTGACCTTGTACCAATCGGTGCTGGAAAAACTAGTATTGGAGGTGAAACCTATAACTCTGGCTTTGTCCTAGAAACTACTTACCCCTACAAAGTTAACTTTGGTGAACCTCTTGAAATTGGGAAAGGTGGCGCTCGATGGCCCAAGGAGCTGGAATACGGCAGAGAGAATATCTCTTTTATCGTAGAAAACTTATCGCTAAGTTTGGCACTTGCTTGTGATAGAACACCCCCAGTAGGTTTAAGTTACTCATGGACCATGATCTTTGATCCTCTATCGCATGGAGTTCAGCCATCTTATAGTAGTGAAACTCGTTCACCTATGCCCCTTTATGTTGTGGAACCAAAGGAAAAGAATTCTCTAATAGATTGGTGCTCACTAATAGAAAATACTGATGATGCAAAAATTCGTTTAGCCATTCGTAGAGTTTTGTCTTCGATCAATCAGCGAATGGACCCTCTTGATGGTTTTGTTGACAGTATTATTGCGTGGGAGAATCTCTTTGGTGGTAATGCTGAGTTGAGCTTTCGTATATCAATATCGATAGCTAAGTTACTAGTAGACGCTGAAGAAGAAAGGAAGAAATTACAGAAAATAGTAAAGGATCACTATAACACTCGTAGTAAGGTCGTTCATGGCGTTAAAGAACTTACACCAGAAGAAGCTGTAAAGTATCGGGATGAGTGCTTAGATATAGCGCTGAAATCTCTACGTCTTTTGTATGCAAACCATCCTGATATGATTCAAGACCCAAACCGTTCGACGAGGCTGGCATTAACTTAGTCCGCGACTCCCACGCGCTGCTCATCGTGACCGGATATGGACCATACCGTTGTCGAATTTCTATGAGAGGTGTTTGTTGGCAATATTCACCCTAGGTACACGCAAGCACTATTCATCACTGTATAGCTCACCACGAGGTTGAAGCTGTAAGTGCAGGATATGTACCGGAAGTGTTTTGGAGAGGCTTTATGAACGTTTCCGATGAACTTTTGATGGGGTTGATAGGTAGGAGATCTGAAAATCTCTATTTTTCATAATACTAGATGGCAAAAAGCCTCAACCGAAGTTGAGGCTTTTCATATCCCCTAAGGGAAGATGTGGCAGGGGTGGAGAGATTCGAACTCCCAACACGCGGATTTGGAATCCGCTGCTCTGCCAATTGGAGCTACACCCCTAAAACTTTTTATTACTTCAGATTCGAAAAAACCTCGCACTAGGCGAGGTTATCGAATAAGTGGCGGAGTGGACGGGACTCGAACCCGCGACCCCCGGCGTGACA
>Ga0310124_10000265_pt1 | contig 35542 bp, 33 predicted proteins | sample CB11b_AW_Bot5_MG_FD_203507 | JGI IMG/M metagenome (GOLD analysis project Ga0310124, IMG submission 203507) | Marine microbial communities from Western Arctic Ocean, Canada - CB11b_AW_Bot5 | ecosystem: Environmental > Aquatic > Marine > Oceanic | place: Canada: Western Arctic Ocean | collected...
ATTAACAAATTCAAGACTCCATTTAATATGTTTTACTCTACTCATTATTCCTTCTTTATATCAATTGATACATATATAAAAAATTATAATCGTTAATTCAAAAGTAAGTCTAAAGTGAGCCTTGAATCCGTTTTTCTTTACCAGCCCACTCTTTTTCTCTTAATACATATTTTTGTATTTTCCCTGTTGCAGTTTTTGGCAAAGGTCCAAATTCTACATATTTTGGAGCTTTAAATCGGGCTATTCTTTCTTTGGCAAATTCAATCAACTCTTCTTCAGTTAATATGGTGCCTTCACGTGTAGTTACAAAAGCTTTAGGTACTTCACCCCATTTATCATCAGGAACTCCTATAACGCTTACTTCAGCAATACCTTCATTTTCCATTAAGACTTTTTCTACCTGTTGGCTAGAGATATTTTCTCCGCCAGAAATAATTATATCCTTAGCTCTGTCTTGTAATTCTATATAGCCATCACTATGCCATACTGCTAAGTCTCCAGAGTGAAACCATCCACCTTTAAATGCTTTATCAGTTGCATCTTTATCATTAAAATAACCGGACATAACCATATTCCCACGCATAATAACTTCTCCCATATGTTCTCCATTTTTAATTACATCCTTCATGTTTTCATCTACTACTCTTAAACCGTCATCACCTGTTATATAAGGGACTCCTTGCCTGGATTTAATTTTCGCAAGATCTTCACTACTCATTAATTCCCATGACGGTTGATACGCACATAATGTCATTGGTCCATAGGTCTCCGTCAATCCATAAGAATGAATTATTTCAGCCCCCATTTGCTCTATACTTCTTATTACTTGTGGTGCGGGAGGAGCGCCTGCAGTCATAACAGTTAACCCACTTAAATTTTGACCTTCAGCATCCTTGCTTGTGTACATTGCAGTCAAAACTGTTGGCGCACAACACATATTCGTAATACTTTCTTTAGAAATTAGTCTATATATTTCATCAGGACGAACTTGCCTTAAACACACATGTGTACCCCCAACAGCTGTTACTGCCCACGGATAACACCATCCATTGCAATGAAACATAGGTAGTGTCCATAAATAATTTGTTTTAGAAGACATACCAGACTCTAGTACGTTTCCCATAGCAGAAATATATGCACCTCTTGAATTATATTGAACGCCTTTTGGCATTCCTGTAGTTCCAGATGTGTAATTTATTGTAACAGCATCTTCTTCTGATTCTAAAGAAATAAAATGTTCACCTGAAGGTGAACTTAATAAAAATTGCTCATATTCGATAGATTTAATATTAGTATTTTCAGGTTCAGTATCAACAATTTGAACAAAGCATTCAATATTTTTAAGTTCAGGTTTAATTTTTTCAATTATATCTCCATATTCTGAATCAAAAACAAGAATTTTAGCTTCAGAATGATTTAATATATATGATATTTCTCGGCCTGATAAACGAATATTTATTGCTACTAACACTGCCCCTATTTTCAAAGGAGCAAAATGACCTTCAAGCATCTCTGGAATATTTGGAACTAAAAATCCTACTTTTTCTCCTCTTTTCAATCCTTGAGATTTCAATGCTCCGGCAAGTTTATTCACTCTGTCAGAAAATTCTTGATATGTATATGAACGATCTCCATATTTAATTGCAGGCTTATTTGGGTATACATAAGTACTTCTTTCCAAAAATGATATAGGTGTTAATTTTGAGTAATGAACATTATTTTTCATGATACCCCTACTAAATTATTTAAATTACCTTTATATACAGATAAAACTCTGTTATTTTATTAAATGAATTTGACTATAAAGGTTTTTGATATTGAAAGCAATCGACATGCATGTACACATTCCTAGGCAGCCTGGATTACCTCCTTCTCATATGGAAAATACTTTACGTAACTTTTTCAATGCTAGTGATAATAATGAAACTATAGATGATATAGCAAATATGTATAGAAAATTAGATATGATGGCTCTCTTACTTTCGATAGATTCTGAAACTACAACAGGAGAAATACCTGATTCCAATGACTATATTTCTAGTGTTGTTAAAGAATATTCTGATGTATTCATAGCTTTTGCTGCTATAGATCCTTGGAAAGAAAAACAAGCTATAGAAGAATTAGAGAGATCAGTAGTCGACCTGGGTCTGAAAGGCTTAAAATTACATCCGGTTCAACAAGCCTTTTATCCAAATGATGAGAAATTTTATCCTCTTTATCAAAAATGTTCAGAACTATCTGTGCCCGTACTTTTTCATTGCGGAATGGCAGCATCTGGTACAGGTACTCCAGGAGGTGGAGGTTTAAAATTAAAATATAGTGCACCTATTCCAGGAATGGATGATGTTGCAGCTGATTTCCCGGATTTAACTATCATATTAGCTCATCCTGGTTGGCCATGGATAAATGATCAAATTGCAGTGGCTTTACATAAACCGAATGTATTTATCGATCTTTCGGGATGGTCACCAAAATATATTCCAAAAGAACTTATACACGAATCAATTACCCGACTTAATCACAAAATATTATTTGGATCCGATTATCCATTTATTACCCCAGAAAGATGGTTAAACGATTGGGAAAAATTGGATATTTCTAAAGAATTGGAAGAAAATATATTTTTAAATAATGCTTCAAAAATATTGGGTATATAAAAGTAATTAAGATTTTTTTCTAATTATAATACGTAATAAAGCAGGTTTAGGGAATATGAAAATAGAAATAATAATACCAATAATACCAGATATACTTGATGAAAAATAAACATATCTAAGTCCATTATTAAGATTATTCTTAGAAGATTTAAGATCCTTATCAAATAATTCTATCTTACCTGAGTTTACATATTTTTCCCTAATTTCATCTATTTTTTCTATTGAGGAAATATTGTCAGGATTATAAATATATTCTCTAGGGGGTTCGAAGTTGTAGGTATTCATATTCAATAATAAAATAACTCCCAGTATAGCTGTGCCAAAAGAATTTCCGAATATTCTTGAAAATTGAAGCCAAGTAGTAACAACTCCAATTTTTTTTTCAGGAAGTTTATTTTGTATAGGCACTATATAAGCAGTTATAGTCCCAGAAAAACCAAAGCCAATAATAAAAGCAATTATTAATAATAAATGAAAATTTATATCCAAATATGTATAACCTGAAATTGAAAAAGCAATTGTAGTTAAAATAAATCCGATCAAAGCAATAGGAAGTTGTAATTTTTCATGTGAAATAAAAAACCCAAAGAAACTTGAACCTAAAGCAATTCCTATGGCATATGTCATTAATGGGATTGATGCCTGAGATAAAGAATATCCGTACACTGTAACTAATGAAAGAGGCAAAAACACACTCCAGGTTACAAATGTGCTAACAAGAAATATAGATCCAAGAGTTCCGCCTATGAAAAATTTATATTTAAATAAACTTAAATCTATAAGTGCATTTTCTTTTTCTTTTTTTTCTATATATAAAAATAAGCCTAAAGAGCAAAAAGAAACTGAAAATATAATTATAGAATTTATATACCTATATGAATCGTCTTGAACAATATTTGAAATCCCAATAAGAAAACTACTGACAAAAAATATAAAAATTATTGTCCCTTTATAATCAAATTTTTTTGAGATTACTTTTTCCTGACTTGGGAAAACAATTAATATTGCAGTTATCAAGATCATGGATAAGGGTAAATTAAGAAAGAAAATCCATCTCCATCCAATAGTTTCACTTATAAAACCTCCCATAACAGGGCCAATCATTGTTCCTACTGTAAAGCTTGCTGTAGCAATTCCAACCCACTTTCCTCTTTCATCTGGATTCCAAAGAGAAGCAGTCATTATCCAAATTATACCGTATGCACCACCTATACCAACGCCCTGTAATATTCTAAAAATTATTAGGGAAAACATTGAATTACTTAAACCACAAAATAAAATTGCAAAAGTAAATATAAATAAAAAAAAGATTATTATTATTTTAGGTCCATACAAATCGTATAACTTTCCTGTTATAGGTGAACAAATTGCAGCAGTTAAAGCAGTTCCAGAAAAAATCCATGAATAATATTTAAACCCTCCAAGCTCTGCTAGTATAGATGGCCCTGCAATTGAGACAATTGTTTGATTAATAGTTACTATAAATAGGCAGAATAATAAAATGATCATTATTCTGATTTTCAAACTTTTTTGAAGAATTACTAAGTTATTTATTTTAAATGCCTTTTCTATTTTCTCTGAGCAAGATAACAAATAGCCAAAGGAGTTAGTCTGCCATCCACAGTTACATACTCTCCAGCATCTAGTTTTTCTAAGTCAAATGACAGGTACTTTCCCCAGGATCGATCTTGATATACTTGATCTTCTGGATAATCTACATTTCCACCACATGGCCATCCATAACAATAATTCATAACACCTTTGGATGGGAGTATAATCTCCGAGCTAACTGTTCCACCACGTCCTTCGCGATTTGGATTTCTAGTATGTCCATGTGCACAAATAGACCAACCTGTATCATTTAATGTGGCGTGATCACTAAAACACAATTCTAAAAAACTCGAGTCAACCTTACCTTTTCGTTCATTCATCAATTTTAGTATTCTTTCAAAGCGTACCTCTGTAGAATCAGTCACCTGAGGAATTTGGCCAATCTTAGACATTCTTTCTGAAATCCAATGATTGGTTCTTCCAATCCATCCATCTGTGATACGAGTTTCTATATTTAGGGAATGCGTACTTACTTCAATCAAAGCAATCTCCCCATCTGAATCAGCAAATAAGAAATTCCCATGAATAGCTCTTGGATAAGATTCAAGTAATCCAATTCCATCTTCAACTGAATCAGCTTCACTCAATAGTAATTGTCCAAACTGATAAAATGGTATCCCAATTGCCTGAGAGCTAATAGGTTCAATATCTGGGTTAGGTCCAGCAGCAGACCAAGTATAAGCAAAACCTTTATCATTTAACCCACGTGTATGCATATTATTAAAATCTGGAATTTTAGTTGTATCTCCCGAGACTATTTGAGTTGCAATAAATTTGTGTCCATTTTTTGGAGATACAACAACAAGTCTTGTTCTTGTGGTGAATGGGTCGTCACTGGTACTTCCTATTATAGAGTTACCATCAAAGCTAGCAGAACCGGTAGCTCCAGCTATAGTACAATTATCATAAAGATTTTGAAAATTGCTTCTCTTGATCATCTTGATAATTCCTTTTAATCTCTTACCTTACTTGATCCTATTTTAACGTTAAATTTTTTCTTCTTTATTTCTTTTAGATCCACTAGTTATATGGACATTATAATACCTAATTGATATAGTGTGCACTGCATTTAATCTTTATTTATTTATTCAAAGTCTTATTTGTGTTTTATGGAAATTAGAAATATAGCAATTATTGCTCATGTAGATCATGGAAAAACAAGTATCACTGATGCTTTAATGCGTCACACTGGTGCTACAAAAGATTCACTCTCTACTATGGATAGTGATGATCTGGAACAAGAAAGAGGTATTACAATTTATGCAAAAAATGCATCGATGTTTTATAAAGGGACCAAAATTAATATTGTTGACACTCCTGGACATGCAGATTTTGGTTCTGAAGTTGAAAGAGTTTTAAGGTCAATTGATTCTGTATTGCTAGTGGTGGATGCTCAAGAAGGCCCTATGCCGCAAACAAAATTTGTGCTAACAAAATCATTAGAATTAGGTCTGAAGCCTCTAGTTATATTAAATAAAATCGATAAAGATGCTGCAAGACCCAAAGAAGTTATCGATGAAATATTAGAATTATTTATGGATCTTGGAGCTAATAATGAACAGTTAGATTTTGAAATTATATACACAACAGGGAAAGACGGGATCTCAAAATTTGAATTAGAAGATGAAACATCAGATATGACACCTCTTTTAGATTCTATATTATTAAATATAAATCCAGCCAATTCTGAAAGCGACATTCCATTACGAATGCAATGTTTCAATTTAGATTATGATAATTATCTTGGAAGATTGGCTATAGCAAGGATTTATGAAGGAACTTTAAATGAAAAAGATTACTTATATGTAATGCAAGATAAAGGATTAATTCAAAAACGTCAGGTTACAAAAATATTTACTTTTGAAGGATTCGTTAGAAAAGAAGTAAAACAAGCTTATGCAGGAGATATAGTTTTAGTAGCAGGATTTCCTGAAATATATATCGGAGATACAATCACACAAAATGAAGAATCTAAATCACTTCCAAATATTTCTGTTGATGAACCTACTATTTCGCTTGGATTCATGGTAAATGATTCTCCATTTTCAGGAAAAGAAGGGAAATTTGTAACTAGTTCTCAAATTAGAGAAAGATTAGAAAAAGAACTGGAAATTAATGTGGGAGTTAAAGTAGATTTTTCAAAACCAGATAAATTTACTGTTTATGGTCGGGGCGAAATGCATATAGCAATTTTTCTAGAAAATATGCGTAGAGAAGGATTTGAACTTCAAGTGTCTCAACCAAAAGTAATACTAAAAACAATAGATAATAAAATTCACGAACCTTTTGAAGAACTCACTGTTGATATACCTGAAAAAATGTCAGGAGTAGTTATTGAAAAAATATCTAAAAGAAAAGGGATTATGAATGAAATGAAAACAATAAATGCAAATACTAGGATAGTTTTTGAAATTCCCACAAGAGGTCTTTTGGGATTTAGAACAGAATTTATTGTAGACACGCGAGGAGAAGGAATAATGTCTTCTAGAGTTATGGGATTCAAAAAACATTTAGGTGAAATCAAAAAAACTGAAATGGGAGCAATGGTTTCTATGGCAGAAGGAAAAGCTTTAGGTTACGCTTTATATAATTTACAGGACCGTGGTACTTTATATATTGGACCTAATACTAATGTTTATAAAGGAATGGTTATAGGGAATGTAAGTAAAGGTACGGATTTAGAAGTTAATCCAACAAAAGGCAAACAACTTACTAATATGCGCGCTTCCGGAGCTGATGATTCATTAAGTTTAACACCACCAATTAAACTGACTTTGGAACGTGCTTTAGAAATTATGAATGATGAATTATTAGAAATAACACCTCGATCAATTCGATTGAGAAAACCATAGTTTGATTAATAGTTACTAAGTTATTTAATTTAACTACCTTTTTTATTCAAGTTAAATAACTAGGTAAAATAGAACGACAGTAATTATTTAATAATATCCTCAATTATAACCATTAAGTCAAAATTTATTGTCTTTAGGCCATGCAAGTACAAGTCACATATTAGACATTTCATTAAATTATTTGATTAATAATTTAATTTCAATCATAATGAAAAATACTTTTTACGAGAATGGAGGATATATGAGTACACCAAGTAATTTTAATTTTGATAATCTATGGTCAGAAAAATCAACTGATGCTGAAAGAGTAATAACTAATCACGCAAAATATGATTTTGCTATAGCTTACCCACCTTTTGAAGCTGTCCCTATGTATGGCTTAATTGACGGTTTAAAATCTAAAGTTGATGCCGATTTAGAAAAAGTTTCTATTGAAATGGCATATTACCCTCATATTCAAGGAGATGAATCTCTTAGGGAATTTACTGCAAATAAAATATATGGTGATAGAGGCATTAAAGCTGACAAGAATTCTATCGTTTTGTGTAATGGATCAGGAGAAGCAAATGGGTTAATTATCCAGGCTCTTATTAATCCGGGAGATTATGTAATTACAGAACAATATGTATACATGGGTACAACAAAACAACTTACTCACTATGACGCAAATATAGTCGGATCTCCTATGGATGAGCAAGGATTAATACCAGAAAAATTAGAAGATACAATTCTGAATATAAAAAATAAACATGGTGTGATACCTAAGATGCTTTATACAATCCCGGAGCATCAAAATCCAACAGGGTCAACTCTGCCTAAATCCAGACGAATTGAAATAATTAATATTTGTCACAAGTATGGAATTCCAATTCTTGAAGATGATTGTTATATAGATAATAGATTTGAAGGATCTCCAGAACCAGCTTTTGCTTCTTTAGATGATTCTGGAATGGTAATTTATGTCGGTACATTTTCTAAACTTATAGCTCCAGGTCTTAGAATGGGTTATTTTACTGCCAGCGATGAAGTTATAGATAGAATTTTATCTGTAAAAGTGGGGTCTGGTCCCAATCAATTTACTGCTTATGCAATTGATGGATTTCTTAGAAGTAACCTCGAAACACATAAAAATACATACGATAAAATATTGAAAGATAAAAAAGAAGCTATGGAAAAAGGTTTATTAGAAGCATTTTCAGATACTAAGGCCAAATGGTCATCTCCCAAGGGTGGGTGTTACACTTGGTTTGAAATGACGGATGGAACTGATATTTCTGAAGTTAGAAATGAAGTTTTTAGTAGAGGAGTTGGTTACATAGCTGGAGATATGTTTGCCCCTAATGGTGATGGCCAGAATATGGCTAGGCTATGTTTTGCATTTGAACCTGTAAAAAAGAATTACGAAGGAATAATTGAACTTGCCTCTATATTCAAAGATTTGAAGGTTATTTAAATCTGTTGGTATAAGAATCTTAAGTATTTGAATAATTCTGAGCATTCTATTTAACAAAACAAACTATCTATAACTATCCAAAAAAAGAGGCAATATAATGAAAGAATTTAGATTTTGGCAAGTTGATGCATTTACTGAAAAGCCATTTAACGGAAACCCGGCAGCTGTTCTGATTATTGAAGAGGAATTAGATGATCAATTGATGCAAAATATTGCAATTGAAATGAACTTATCAGAAACCGCTTATGTATTATTAAGGCCTGGGGAAAATCCTTATCTAAGATGGTTTACTCCTATGAGTGAAATTGATCTTTGCGGGCATGCAACACTAGCAAGTGCACAAATTTATTTCAAAGAAATTGATCAAACATCAAATGAAATTACGTTCGATACAAAATTTGCTGGCCCCTTAGGAGTTAAAAAAAATGATTCATTCCTAACAATGAATTTTCCATCTCGTCCTGGTGTTGAAATCGAATTAGAAACTATTCCCGATTTTGTATTCAACAGTTTGTCTTCTATAAAACCAATTTATGCCCGTAAATCAAGAGATCTAATGCTAGTATATGAAAGTGAAAAAACTATAATCAATATGAAACCAAACTTCAACAATTTGCTCGAGTACAAAGATTTTATTATTGTAACTGCCAAATCAAACAATCCAAAATATGATTTTATATCAAGATTCTTTTGTGCGGGAGATGGAATTTCAGAAGATCCAGTTACTGGTTCTGCACATTCTACACTTACTCCTTATTGGTCTGATCAACTTAATAAAACAAATCTGATAGCCTATCAAGCATCAAAACGAGGAGGAGAATTAAATCTGGAAATTAATGGGGATCGTATCAATATAACTGGACAAGCTATAACTATAATTAGCGGAATTATGAAAATTTAAGTTATTTAAATATTATAATTTGGTAAAATTTTTATATATTTAATTTTAAACATATGAAAAAAAACAAAAATACTTACGAATCATATAATGAAACTGTAGAAGAATTTAAAAATTCTTTTTTCTACGGTTCTAGGAATAATTTGTTTTTTAAATATTTAGGCGGAAAAAATATTAGTGAAAATGAATTTACAATTTTTATTGAAGAATTACTTAATGTAATTGTCGATGATATTGATAAAGACGAATTTGGTGAATTGAAAAAATTAATATTTAATTCTCAGATCAAAGGTTATTTACCAAAGTCGGAAAATGATAAATATACATATGAAGACACTCCATGGACTGAATTCAGTAAACCATTAAAAGAAAGTAAGTTATCTTTGATTTCTGCCGGAGGGGTATTTTGTAAAGATGACGATCCAATACAACCTAAAGGTATGACACAAGAAGATGCTATTAATAAAATTAGTGAATTTTTGAGATCACCTCCGATTTTAGCTGAAATACCAAGTAATATTTCTAAAGAAAAATTATCTATTAGACATCCGGGTTATGACATAAGAGCTGCAGAGAAAGATCCAAATGTTGTTTTTCCATATGAAATCCTTAAAAATTTACATCAAGAAGGTGTGTTTGCTTCATATACAGATAATTTTTATTCATTTGTTGGTGCATCACAACAATCAGCAATTATAAAAACTTATGCCCCCAAATGGGCACAAATGCTTAAATTACATAATGTAGATGCAGTATTACTTGTAGCAGCCTGACCTGTTTGTCACATGTCGGTCGGGCATGTTTCAAGAATTTTTGAATCAATGGGAATATCAACAGTATGTTTTTTTGTCAAATCATTTATGCATTTAATAGAACAGATGAAAATCCCAAGGACAATTGTTACCAATAATTTTGTCGGAAGAACTATTGGGAAGCCTTATGATTTGTCTAATCAAACAAGCGTTGTAAGGCAAGGTATTGAATTATTAAGCAGTGCAACAATTCAGAATACAATTAAAATTATTTAAATATGTTAAGAAGATTAAGTTCCTACCTGCAAAGGATCTATAATCCCCTGCAAAGTTCTAATAATTGACATAACTGTCAATTTTCCAGTACGCGGATTTTCTGTTGGAATATTCTCTATATGTATTGCTAATCGTCCAAATTCACCTTCTACTTCAATATCATGACAATTTCGTTCTAGTCCAGGAACTGCAATAATGCGAATTTGAGTCTTGTCAGGACCTATACCAGCCAAACTAACAGCAGCGGATACATTAACATTTGCAGGGAATCCCCGGCATGCTTCTCTAGCTGTCCCATGAAATATCTCTTTTTCCTCAGTAAAACCAAGAACACTAACCCCTCTTTCAACTAAATATGGCGATCCTTCCAAAGCCATTAATGGCTTTCGGGTAATCATAACAACTTTATCAAGTCTGCCAATAGAAGCAGATTTAATACCATCTAATCCAGCTATTGCACCTGAAGGAGCGTAAAGTTTACATCCATGCTTCTTAGCTAATTCAATAATATCAGGATAATCTACAAGAGCTCCTATGCTAATAGCCATAAGGTCTTTCCCGGATTCAAATGTTTCACGGGCAAGTTCAGGCACCACATCCCCGCCTGCAGCTTCAACTATTAAATCTGATTTAGTAATTAATTTTTCACGAGTATAATATTCTGGTGGTTTCTTAAGGGTAGATAAAAACTTTTGAGCTTTTTCTTTTGTTCTACTCGTTATTCCAGATATAGGGAGAGTCAATACACCAGATTCACTGGCTTTTAGCAATCCTTGACTCACAGCACCACAGCCTATAATACCTATAGTTGTCATGGCCAAAAAATCCTCCAATTAATTTTTATCAAAATCAATTAAATAACATAATAAAAAGTGTACCATATGCATTACCAACAAATATTCAACAAATTAAAAAGAAATTATAAAGAAATGCTTGACAGAACTATTGTCATATTAGATATTATTTACGAGGTGAAAATATGAATGAACAACCAGCAATTTTAAGACCTGAAACTCTTTTAGAAGAATTTAAGAAAATAGGTGTAACACACATTATTACTATCCCCGATAGTGAAACAAATTATCTTTATGAACTAATGGAAGAACAAGATTGGTTAGATGTTATTCCAGTATCACGGGAAGGAGAGTCTATGTCAGTTGCTTTGGGGTTAAATGTAGCTGGCAAAATTCCAGTAGTCTTAATACAAAACACCGGAATGCTCGAATCTGGAGATTCAATAAGAGGTATGGCTTTAGATACAGGATTTCCTTTACTTATGGTTGTAGGATACAGAGGATGGACTAGAAAAGGAAAAACTCCTGACTCAGCGGCTACTTATACAGAACCATTTTTAAATGCCTTCCGAATTAATTATTACCTTGTTGAACAAAATGATGATGGCCCAAGAATTTCGGAAGCTTATGAAGAATCTGTAGCCACTAAAAAACCTGTAGTAGTTTTGATTGGAGATGAGTATCACGGATGGAATAGATAACATAATTAATCAAAGAATTAGAAACAAATGATAGAAGCTAAAAAAATATTTGAAGCATTTCAAAAACATAGGGATAATGCAATTGTTCATGTACAAGGAACATCTGGATACCATTGGAATGATATAACTACAAACCCGAACAGAGATATAAACTTTGATGACGCAATGGGACAAAGTACATCTGCTGTTTTTGGACTGGCACTTGGACTTGAAAATGAAAAAATTGTTCATTTTGATACTGAAGGAGCTCTTTTAATGAATCTAGGAGTATTGGCTTCAATTGCAGGAAAACGACCCAAAAATTTTGTACATTTCCTATTGGATAATGAATGCTATGCAACAACTGGTGGGCAACCAGTACCTAATGCAGAATATATCGATTATGCTCAAATGGCAGCTGCAGCTGGTTATTCTTCAACCTACAATTTTACTAATTTAGAAGAACTTACAACAAGTATGGAAGAAATTATGAATACTGAAGGACCAGTATTTGTTGCAATAAAAATAAACCCGGAAATTGAAAACTTACCCATGGGTCTAAGAGAAAATCATCATACACGCAGTATATTACAGACAATTAATGATTTAAGGAAAGAATTAAATATAAAATCATAATGAAAAATTGGAGAAACAAATGATAGAAGCTAAAAAAATATTTGAAGCATTTCAAAAACATAGAGATAATGCAATTGTTGCAGTACAAGGAACATCTGGACATCATTGGAATGATATAACTACAAACCCGAACAGAGATATATCTTTAGGTGGCGCAATGGGACAAAGTACATCTGCTGTTTTTGGACTGGCACTTGGACTTGAAAATGAAAAAGTTATTCATTTTGATACTGAAGGAGCTCTTTTAATGAATCTAGGAGTATTGGCTTCAATTGCAGGAAAACGACCCAAAAATTTTGTACATTTCCTATTGGATAATGGATGCTATGCAACAACTGGCGGACAACCAGTACCTAATGGCGAAGATATTAATTATGCTCAAATGGCAGCTGCAGCTGGTTATAAATCAACTTATAATTTTACTGATCTAGAAGAACTTACAACAAGTATGGAAGAAATTATGAATACTGAAGGACCAGTATTTGTTGCAATAAAAATAAACCCGGAAATTGAAAACGTACCCATGGGTCTAAGAGAGAAACGCAATACAAGAAGCAGGGCTCAAACAATTAATGATTTAAGAAAAGAATTAAATATAAAATAAATATATATTTTAAAGGAGAATATAATGATTAAAGGCCTTATAGCACCTATCCTTACTCCATTTAATAATGACCTAACTCTTAATCAGGATTTATACAACGAACTTGCAAAAAACCTTTTGGAAAACGGCTGTTCAGGATTGGCACCTTTTGGAACAACGGGCGAAGCGCTTTCTGTTGGAAATCAGGAAAGAATAATTGCACTAGAGAGATTAATTGAAAGTGGAATAGCCCCTAATGTTCTTATTCCAGGAACCGGATTATGTAATTTGCCAGATACAATTTTATTGAGTCAGCATGCTATGAATCTTGGATGCCATGGCGTCATGACTCTTCCTCCATTTTATATAAAAGATATGAATGACCAAGGTTTATTTGAACATTATGAAAAACTAATTGAAGGAATAAATCATCCCAAATTAAAAATTTATTTATATCATATCCCCCAGGTGTCAGGTGTTGGTTTATCTGTAGATCTTGTATCAAAATTAAAAACAACATATCCAGATATCATAGCAGGAATAAAAGATAGTTCTGGAGTTTGGAAAAATACTGAAGCTTTATTAAATATTAAAGATTTAATTGTTTATCCCGGAGCAGAATTACCAGTCATTGAAGCAATTAAGTTAGGTGCACCTGGATGTATTTCTGCAACAGCAAATATTAATAGCCATGATATAGGAGAAGTAATTAAGCTCTGTCATTCAGGTAATTGGGATGAAGCAAAAAAGTTACACGCAAAGGTAAAAAAAGTCCGATTGTTATTCCAGGATTATGCACCAATCCCAGCACAAAAAGCAATTTTGGCAATACAAACTAAAAATGGTTTGTGGAATAATCTACGACCACCTCTGCAAAGTATATCAACAAAAAAAGCAAATGCTCTGGCATCTACACTTACAAAAGATTTTGCATTTTCAATTAATTAATTTTTTTATTCTGATCAATTTTTAAAGCAATAATATAACTGACAAATCCGATTAATAATATCACCGAAATAATTCTTAGCATAGAATCATAACTACTCCATTCCCAAATTTGCGCCCCTATAATTGGTGACAAAGCACTACCTCCAAGAAATCCAACTGCCATTGCGCCACTTACAGAACCAAATCTTTCATATCCCATAATATTGGCAGTAACAACTGCCCGGGTTATGCTGGTCATCCCTGCTCCGGCTCCCTGAAAAATAACAAACAAGATCAATAAATAAATATTATTATTTCCATATAATAAAAAGATTGTAGCTACAATCTTCAATATAAAAGTTAGAGTAGAAATAATATTTATAGAAAAATTTTGCTTCTGCAATATAATCATAATTATTCTTCCGACAACCTGCGATGGCCCTATTAGCGCAGTTATTAACAATTGAGTTGCATTTGGAATATTTCTTTCAATTAATAACGGAATGATATGAGTTATTACCATTCCGTGGGCTAATGCTAATGCAAGAAATGAGAAAAATAAAGAAATAAACTCCGGTTTAATTAAATCGTTTCTTAATTTATAATTATCAATTTTAGTTGATAACGGCTTTATACTTACAGAATGATTGTTTTCACTCTTTGTAGAAATTAACAAAATAGGTACAACAAAAAATAATATTACCCCTGCAAATATTCTTGCAGATGCCTGCCAGTTAATTAAATCTGCGAAAATATTTGAAACTGGGAAAGATACAGTTCCTGCAAAACCCGCTATAAGAGTAATAAATATTATTGCATCCTTAGCTTTTGTCCCTCTTATTTTTGTAACATAAGCGAAACAAGGTTCATATAAGCAACCAGATAATGCAATTCCTATAACACACCAGGTTACAAAGAATATCAAAAATCCAGATGCAAAAGATAATGCAATCAAACCAATAGCACCTAATATCGATGATCCTACAAGTATAGCTCGACCGTAACCTCTATCAATTAAATTACCTACAAATGGAGCTAGTATCGAGGAAATTATAATTGCTGAAGTAAAAGCGCTGGTAATTGCTGTTTTAGAAAAACCGAAAGATATTTCCCATTTAGCAAATAAAGCAGGAAAAATATAATATAATCCAGCCCATAATATAGTTTGAGCTATTGCAAGAAATAATATGTTAGTTGGTCTATCCATTTAATTTAATTATAATCTTAATATTAAACAATTACTTGAGGTGATTTAAATGAGCAATAATAATCTAAAGCAAAGAATGAAATCTGGGGAAATATTAATAGGGGTATCTATACCTATAAATGCCACCTTAAATCAAATGGAAGAAATAATAAGTAAAGATGAATATGCATTTGTATCTACTGACAGCCAACATAATGCATTTAATGAAGAAACTTTAGTCAATTTTTGCCAGCATGCTAAAAAATTAGGAATACCAACTCAATTTAGAATAAAACACACAAGAGAAACATATCTAATAGGAAATATACTTGATCTTGGCCCTTTAGCTATAGAAGTGCCTCAAGTTGAAGATATTGACACAGTTAAAGAAGCTGTGAATTATTTTTATTATCCTCAACAAGGAATAAGAAGTGTAGGCGGTGTTGAACGTTATGGAATTGAAGGACGCTCAGACAGAGTTGAATATGGAGACTGGTGGAATAAAACCGGGATTCTATGCCTGCAAATGGAATCCTTAAGAGCTGTCACTTCTGTTAAACAGCTCTCAATAGAAGGCGTAGATTGTCTGACTTGGGGGCCGAATGATTTGATGTATGATATTGAAGCACATCCAAAGCATCCTTTACAAACTATAGATGACTGCGTTAAACATGCTTTAGAGCAACTTGAAGGAACTAATACAAAAATTAGTTTTAGAAGTTATGACTATAAATTAAGAGAAAAATATATAAACATGGGTGTTACAGTTTTAATGGAATTACCAAAAGAATAAACAAAAAATTCATTTACTATCATGCATGGAATTTAATCCATAATTATTCCACCATTTACATTCAACGACTGACCTGTAATATTTTTGGCATTCTCAGATGCAAAAAATACAACTGCATTACCAATATCCTCAGGAGTCTGTTCTCTTTGTAAAGGGCATACTACTTTTATATGTTCTAAAAAGATCTCCCGAGTAGACATTTTATTTTTTGACACATTTTGTCTTCGTATTCTTTCAGCAATTCTCTCCCACATGGGAGTCCAAATAGATCCTGGGCAAATCACATTTACATTTATATTATTGGATGCCCATCTTAAAGCTAATGATTGAGTTAAATGAATAACTGCTGCTTTTGAAGCGCCATAAGCAGCATTACTTGGAGAGGCATATTTACCTGCATGAGATGCTATATTTATAATTTTGCCATAATTTCTTTCTTTCATCTTTTCTGCAACTGATTCAGAAAAAATTACTGTACCTTTAACGTTAATGGAATAAGTAAAATCCCAATCCTCAAGGCTAGCATATTCAGAATCTTCAAAACGAGAAGAGGCCCACACACCTGCCGCATTAACTAAAATATCTATAAAACCCACTTGTTTTTCAATTGACTCTACAGTTTTATCCACGTCTTTTTTATTAGTAACATCACAAATATAAAATGAAACTTTTACTCCCATCTGTCTAATTTCATTCCCGACTAAATCTAGTTTAGTTGAATCAATATCCACCAATACAATATTGGCACCATATTCTGCAAAAACTTTTGCTGTACCTTTGCCAAGACCACTGGCTCCACCAGTAATAACTGCTGTTTTGTTATTAAAATCTTTATAATATAATGTCATGAATTTATTATAACTATTAAGTCAAAATCATTTACAAAACAAGCTTATCAAAATGAATAAAATTATTAACAATCTCATCAACTATATTTGCAGCAATAGGTATGCTTTTTCTTATAACAGGATTTCTTATTTTTGCTTCTTTTTTATTAATGTTAAGGAAAAATTAGCTTACTAAACTCAGAATCATGAAATTTAATAGAAAAGAAATTACTTTTATAAAAGAAATTATTGCTAGATTAGAAACGCAATGGTTCAAGCCATACGATATTTTTGCACATCTCATCCCTGAAGATACGCCATGGGGTTACCCAACATTAAATCTCCAAAAACTTATATGTGAACAAAACGGTATATATCTTCAAGATAATATGAAAAAAATAAAATATCTTGATAAATGGAATGCAACATTAACACTGTTAGAATCAAGAATTAAATTATGCCAGCAAATGATTATGAACAAGCCATCAGATTACAACATTCATAACAATTTATTTAATCTCACTAATCATAATGATATTTTTAATCAGATAGGAATTTTAACAAATATATTAGATAAATATATAAATAATAAAGAATTCATATGGAATACAGAAATTTTATATAATAGCCATGCTTTATCTGATGGTTCGAAATTATTTTCATTTGAAATGATTTTTCCTGATACAACTAAATGGAAATTAAACAAAAATGTATCTTCAGATAACAAATGTGCTAATTGCGGAAACCCAATAGTAATCAGGCAGTCTTTAATAGAAAAAGATAAAGGAAAATATTATTTAGATTGTGACTCAAAATCAAGACACGGTGGAGAGGAAATAAGATCTGGTGGATGCATTAGTGGAACAAGAAATTCTAACGGATGGATCGGATGGTTTGATGAAATGCAATAATATTTAAAAAAATAATAAAAATAACTATATTTGTAAAAGAATTGTAATAAATTACAGATATTTTATAATAAAAAAACCATAAATTAATATAAATAAAATTATAAGTAAATATTTCATATATTTACTTATATAACCAATAGAATCATAAATTATCTTAGCAATAAGAAGCAAAGCAATTGCTAATAAAATATGCCACTTAAACTCATTCAGAAATAACACAACTCCCCAGGAAATTAATAAAAAAACTCCGCAACCAAATGCACAACCAGTTCTTGAAATTTTTCTTAATCTATTAATATATATATGATCTGTGTTCATTACTTATTAACAATGTTGATATATAGATAAATAAAATATTTAATAATTTTAATATTAAATTAAACTGATGTCTTAAAAAAATACATTATGAATTCTTTTTATACTTTTTTACCATTAATTACTGCATTCACCTGGGCAAACTCAGGCTTATTTTTAAGAAAAACACGTACTGAAAACCGTTATGTTTTACCAGTAGTAGAAAGTTCTATAACTATATTTGTCTGCATATTGCTAATTACTTTAAATGGTTTATGGAAAAATCTGATTTACATCAATCAAAACACTCTGGGAATATTAATATTTGCATATACTTTAGATTTGGCAGGAACTCTTCTTTATATTTTTTCTGTCAAAAGAACACCTCTGGGAATAGTATATGTCTTAATCGCCACCACGCAGGTAATAACTATAACCATTATAGATACTTATATTAACAATTTAAGCTTTGGAATATTTTTTCTTATAGGAATAATATTGATATTATCAGGAATCTCTGCTATAAATTTCCAAACATTGAAAAGAATAAATGAATCTAAATTTAACCTCATAGGAATGTCCTCAAGTATCTTTGGGGGATTCATATGGGGAAATACTGCATTTATTGTTGATAGATCATTATTAAATACAGGAATATTAAATGCAGTATTTATAAAATGCTGCGTTACTTTAATCATACAGGGTGTATATATATTTAATAAAAAAAATGATCTGATAAAAACTTTAAACTTGAACGAATTTAAGTTTTTATCATTATCCGGTATTTGTATAACCTTCTCATTTTTAATTTGGGTCACAGCATTAAAATATAATTCAGGAACTCTTACTACTATTCTAGGAAGTTGTTCTCCAATTTTTGTATTAATTTTGAGTTATATTTTTCTAAAAGAAAAATTAAATCCTTATCAAATTTCAGGTATCTTTATCTGTTTAACAGGAATAGTAGCCATAATTTTAAATAATTAAATTTTATTCTTTAGTTGCCAAACACCTTTTAGTATCACATAATTATACAAAAAGGAGCCTGCCATGAAAAAATTTATTTTAATAGTATTTAGTATTTCATTAACAGTATTAATTACAATTTCATGTACTAATGATGATTCAAATTCCAATCTCACAATCGAAAAGCAATATATAACAATGGTAGAATTTAACAACCAATTAAAATTGGATGCGGAAAAATATCAAGCATTGCTAAACTATACAACTATTCTTGAAAAAAATATCATTTCACTTGAAAAGCATCAGGGTGAACTAATATTTAAAATTAAACGTTTTCAGGCTGATTTACAAAGTGTATGTGATTACACTGATGATGAGGGAATACAACTTTTCTCATGTAATTATATAGATCAATTTTAACTAAAGTATGAAACGCACATGGAAGTAGATTTAATAATAAAAAATACAAAATGCGTAGGATTAAATGAATTCAAAGAATTTAAAACTCCTATAAATAAATCTGTTGTAATCAATAATGGTGAAATAATTGATATCAAGGATAATTTAACTTCAGCATACACATCCAAAAAAACAATTGATGGTTCCAATACCATCACATTTCCTGGATTTATAAATAGCCATACCCATGTATCACCAACTCCAATTTTAAAAGGTTTTACTGAAGATGAAATTAATGGTTTTTACGGTTTGGCATTACCAATGGAAAGACAATTAAATGAAAAAAATACCTATCTTACAGCTAAGCTAGGCATTGCAGAAGCAGTGAAGGGTGGATATACAACAATCAATGATATATGGCATTATCCTTGGTCAATAGCTCAAGCTGCAAAAGATATTGGAATAAGAGCAGTATTATCTAATAAATTAAAAGATACAGATTTATCAAAAATACAATTTTTTAAATACGAACGTGATGACCGTGAAGGGCAAACAAAATTGAAAGATTCAGAAAATTTTATTTCAAAATGGCACAATACAAATAATGGATTAATAACATGCAGAGTTGGGGTACATGCTCCAGATACACTTTCAAATAAATTGATTAAACAAGCCAAAGAAATGGCTGACAATTTACAATTAGGGATACATATGCATATGGGGCAAACAGCTACTGAAAACAAATATATGAATACAGAATATAACATGGGTTCTGTCGAATATTTAAACTCCTTTAAATTTTTTGACAATATCAGTGTTATAGGAGCCCACTGCAATTTCGTTACAGACAAAGAAAAAGATATACTTTCTGAAAATGACTTCACAGTAGCGCACTGCCCGATAATTGGAGCTAAAAGAGGCCATTATGCAAATATCCCAACTTACGAAAAGAAAGGTGTCAAAATAGGATTAGGCACAGACTGGCTAACTTTTGATGCTTTTGAAAATATCAGGGCAAGCATATATTTTCACAGATTATCTACAAATAATGTTGAATCCACAAATGCTATTGATGCTGTAAAAAAATCTACAATTATTCCCGCAGAAAGTCTTGGATTGAAAAACGCAATAGGTTCAATAGATATAGGTAAAAAAGCTGACTTAAACATAATTTCTACAAACGATTTGCATTTTGGAGGTATAACTAAATATCATGATTTACTTAGCCTTGTAATCTATAACGCTACTGCAAAGGATATAAAATATTCAATTATCCAAGGAAAAATAATATCCGAAAACAATAAAATTAACACAATATCTGAATCAGAAACTTTAAAAGATGCAGAATTAGAAATTGCTAAAATATGGACAAAACATTTTAATGGATCTGAATAATTTTCTCAGATCATTAAATAACCACCATTAATATCAAATGAAGCACCTGTGATATAACTAGCTTTATCAGAAACCAAAAAATTAACCAACTCAGCCACTTCTTCTTTCGTCCCTAATCTTTGTATTGGGAAACTTTCAGCGTAACTTTTAATCTTTTCTTCATCCATAGAAGAACGAATCATTTCAGTATCAACTAATCCTGGACATACAGCATTTACTGTAATTCCATGCTCAGCAGCTTCTTTAGCAAGATGTCTGGTAAAACCGAGAATTGCTGCTTTTGAAGATGTGTAATGTATTCCGCCAACCATACTAAAACTTCTACCTGCAGTAGAAGAAAAATTTATGATTCTTCCCCATTCCTCTGACTGCATAACAGGTAAAACACTTTTAGAGCAAAGAAAAGTTCCTTTTAAATTTACATCTATTACTAAATCCCATTCAGTTTCATCTACTTCTGTAACCTTCTTAGGTGGTTTTAAAATCCCAGCACTATTAATCAATATATTTATTTTTTTATAAATGCTTACTGTTTGTTCAACAATGTTATTCACTTGTTTAGAATATCTCACGTCACCATGAATAGCTTTTACATCAAAACCTAAATCATTTAATTCTTTTTCCAGTAAAAGAATTGACTCTTTATCAATATCACTAACTACTACTTTTGCACCATTCATTGCCAAAAGTTTTGCAGCTGCCTTCCCCATTCCACTTCCGGCACCGGTAACAATGGCTACCTTATTATCAAGATTACTTTTATTAAACATCCAATCATCTCCAAGATAATTTATTATAACTTTTATACCTAAATATTTTCACAGTTGTCAAAATTCAAAACATAGAACATAATAAATAAATTATATTTAAAAAAATAATGCTATGTTAAACAATAAAACTCAAGCAGAATATAAAACTCGACATCAAAAAAATATTGAAATAACTATGAGAGACGGAACAATACTTATGCATAATATGACACGTCCAGATACTGAAGGTGAGTTTCCTGTTTTGTTAGAAAGAACTCCTTATGATAAAGAAGGAGGGTCAGAAAATAGTATAGCATCTCCTGAATTTTTTGCCTCAAGAGGATATGTTGTAATAATCCAGGATGTCAGAGGGAGATTTGCTTCAGAGGGAGATTTCTATCCATTTAAAGATGACGGAAATGGACCAAACAAAGACGGATATGACACAGTTGAATGGTTAGCCAAACAGAATTGGTCAACTGGAAAAATAGGTACTATTGGAGGATCTTATTCCGGGGCAACGCAATATAGAAATGCAATCAGCAACCCACCAAATGTAAAAGCTATGTTTGTAAGGGAATCATCTGCAGATTATTCCAAAGAATGGGTATATCGTGGAGGAGCTTTTGAATTAGGATTTAATCTGGGATGGGCTCACAGAGTTACTTTATCTAACCTTAAACATCTTGTTACTGACGATAAATACAAAGAAACTGAAAAAATGTTAATCAATGTTGAAAACAATTTAGATGATTGGCATGAAAAAACTCCACTACACCCGACAGAATTTTTTAACGGTTTAAGTGACTGGTATAACGATTGGTTAATCAACCCGCCTTCATCAAATTATTGGAAAGAATTCGATATGTCTGAGCACTTTAAAAATGTAGACATACCAATCTATCACCTTGGAGGCTGGTTTGATGTATTTTTAAGCGGTACTTTAAAATATTATGAAGGTGTAACTAAAAATGGCAAATCAAATAAATCGAAAGATAACCAAAGGCTAATAGTAGGACCATGGGTACATGGACCAACAAATATTAATAATAATTTTGCCGGAGAATTTGATTTTGGCTCTGATGCTGCTATAGATTTTAACGAGCTCAGATTACCATGGTTTGATTTTTGGTTAAAAGGAAAAGATAACGGAATAGATAAAACCAAAAAAGTTAATATTTTTGTTATGGGCAAAAATGAATGGAAAGAATCTGACGAATGGCCATTGAAAAATACAACTTATACAAACTATTATTTAAATAAAGAATTTAATGGGGAAATAGATTCTATTTACAGTGGATCTCTATCCAAAAAGATGGAAAATGAAAATTCACAAATATCATTTACAAATGATCCGGGAAATCCTGTACCTTCATTGGGAGGAAATACTTTATCTATTCCAAACGGAATATTTGAACACTCTAAAATAGACAAGCAATGTATAACTTTCAGTACTAACCCTTTGGAAAATGAACTTGAAGTCACTGGCCCTGTTTCAGCTGATATATATGTTAATTCAAATAATCAAAATACCGACTGGGTAGTAAGGTTATGTGATATAGACGAATCCGGATATTCAAGAATTGTATGCGATGGAATTTATAGATCCACAGGAACACTTGGAGAAACACAAAAAATAAATGTTGATATGTGGGCTACAAGTAATATGTTCTTAAAAGGACATAAATTAAGAGTTTCAGTTACTAGTAGTTGCTTCCCAAGATTTGATAGAACATTAAACAATAAATCGGAAAAATCGGAAAACAATATATTATGCGGCGGAAGTAATGCATCATATATTACATTGCCAATAATTAATAACTAAAATACTAATTGATATTCAATCGGGAAATATTGTTTTTTTCAACAAGTTCCTGGAAATCTATTAAATCAACTTCCTGGAAATATCTTAATTTTTCTAATACCCCATCAATCTCATCTTTGATTTCTGCAAAAACTTCTTGAGATTGATCTGTTGGTTTGAAATCAGTGCTATTAATTACAGGAATTAATCCAATTAATTTCAAACCAAGAACAATAGGTTTGGTCAATTTTGCTCTCAGGTTATTCCCGCTTGGAATTAAAGAATTTTCTATATCATTAAGAGCATCTATTATTTTATCTCCAGCTTTTTTAATAACATCATAATTTTTATTAGATTCAGCTCTTGAAATCCATTCACTTATTTCTGCCTGATTAATTTTAATGACCTGAGAATTTGAATATAATTCAAAATATTTCTTATTAATTGCAAATAACAAATCAATCTGTTCCTGTAAATCGGAATCTGATGCTTTTACTCTGGGATCTTTAATCAATTTAATCGAACCAGATAAAGAAGTTTCTTTTTTGCCCTTTGTAATTTTTAATTCAACGTTATAATCACCAGGTAATGCCATGGGGCCGGAAGGGCTTCCATCTTCATCTAATACAGCCTGATTATGATTCATATCCCAAATAAATCTATTGGTTCCAACATTAATTTTCAGGGTATTATTTAGAGTTAAATAATCACGAACTGTATTGCCGTTGTTGTCAGTTATAGAAATACTTGCGTCATCAACTTTTTTATCAATATAAAAATAAATAGGAACTCCATCAGGAGGGTTTTCACCTGAATCAAGCATAGTTGTAATTATTTCTCCTTTATTATTTTTTTTCTTTTCAGACATAGCAGCAGTACCTAGAGCCAACTGATACTTTTTACCAATTTCACTATCAAACATAGGTCCTATATAACCTTCGGAAAAATTAGGTTTAATTCTGTACGCCGGAGCAGGATCAAGCAAAAAATCATTTTCTAATTTACTATTTAATTGCTGAATTGTTGATATGTCATCTAGTATCCAGAAAGATCTTCCATGAGTTGCAAGTACAATCCCGTTATCTCTGATTGCTATATCATACACAGGCACAACAGGTAAATTTGAATTGATTTTAATCCATTCCTTTCCATCATCCAAAGTAAGATAAAGACCAGTTTCTGTACCTACATATAAAATATTAGGATCTTTTGGATCAACACGTATTGATCTGGTAATTTGATCATTTGGGAAATTACTATCTATTCTATCCCATGTTTCCCCATTATCAGTTGTCTTGAAAATTATCGGACTATAATCATCAAGCATATTTTTAGTAGCAGAAACATAAACAGTTGAATCATCATGAGGAGATATTTCAATAGTATGCACCCTGGCCCATTCAGGAAAATTTTTTGGGGTGACATTATTCCAATTCTTTCCACCATCATAGGTAATATGTATAAGTCCATCATCGCTACCAGCCCACATTAGTCCTTTAATATATGGAGATTCAAGAAAAGTAAATATCGTACAATATGTCTCTGCGCCTGAAGTGTCTTTTGTAATTTCTCCTCCTGAAACTCTTTGTTTTTCTTTATCATTTCTCGTCAGATCAGGGCTTATTTCTTCCCAAGATTGCCCTTCGTTTGTAGATTTAAACACAACATTACCCGCAACATAAAGAGTATTGGAATCATGTGGTGAAAAGCGTATAGGGTATGTCCATTGAAATCTATATTTCATTTCATCAGCACCTTTCCCTGAATTTAATACCGGCCAAACAGTAATAATTCTTACTTGTTCTGTATTATGATCATATCTTTGTAAATTGCCACCTCCGCCAGGTGAACTCCCTATTGAACCTGAATAAACTATATTTGAATCCTTGGGATCCGTTACTATCCATCCACTCTCAGATGTCCCTGTTGAATAACAATCACTATACGGAATAACTCCTTTATCAGATCTTGAAGGAACGCTAATAGCTGAATTATCCTGCTGAGTTCCATAAACTCTATAAGGAAACTGATTATCAAGGTGAACATGATAAAACTGTGAAGTTAACTGATTATAAATAGAAGACCATGACTCGCCACCATTAAGAGTCACATTAGCACCGCCATCATTTCCTTCGATCATCCTGTTACTATTATTTGGGTCAATCCATAAAGCGTGATTATCTCCATGAGGAGTAGAAACTTTATGAAAAGTTTTTCCACCATCTACAGATTTATTACAAACAAAATTCAAAATCCATACAGTATCAGCATTACTTGGATCAGCAAAAATATGCTGATAATACCAAGGACGTCCCTGCAGATCCATATTATCATTTATAATTTCCCAACTATCACCATAATTTTCAGATCTGTATATCCCTGATGCAATCTCAGATTCAATAGTAGCCCAAATTCGTCCTTCTTTTGCAGCAGAAATAGTCACTCCTATTCTACCTTTTAAACCTAAGGGTAATCCAGGATTGTTTGTAATCTCTGTCCAATTATCTCCGCCATCTCTAGTTATATATATACCAGTGTCAGGTCCGCCGCTATCTAATCTCCAAAAACTTCTCTTTGCTTCCCATATAGTGCTTATTATTATTCTTGGATTATTAGCATCCATACTTAAATCAGCAGCCCCTGCCTTATCGCTAACAAACAAAACCTTCTCCCAATTTTCTCCTCCATCTCTTGATCTAAATACTCCTCTTTCATCATTTGTACCAAAAGCATGTCCCAATGCAGCGACGTATACCAAATCTGAATTATTAGGATCTATTCGAATTTGTGATATGTGCTTTGTTTCCTTAAGACCTATATTTTTCCAAGTTCTACCACCATCTGTAGTTTTATAAACTCCATCTCCAGGTGACACATTAGTTCTAATGCATGATTCACCAGTGCCAATATATATTACATTTGGATCTGAATCGGATACCGCTATTGCTCCTACAGATGCAGTGTTTAAATATCCATCTGAAATATTATGCCAGGAGATACCAGCATCATTGGTTTTCCATACTCCCCCAGCACAGGCACCAAAATAAAATTCTGCTATATTGGTAGGATGTCCTGCCACTGCAACAACTCTTCCTCCTCTTGGAGGTCCAATGCATCTCCAGTGCAGATTATTTATTACATTATCTCTTATAGAATTTTCCATATAATTTAAAAATTTAAATTAATAAAAATATATAATTTTTATAATGATTTTAAAGTTGGAATATTATTCTTCTGAACAAGTTCCTGGAAATCTATTAAATCCACTTCCTGGAAATATCTTAATTTTTCTAATACTTCATCAACTCTTTCACTAATTTCTTCAAAAACTCCAAAAGATTGGTCAGTAGGTTTTGAATCTGTACCGTCTATAACAGGAATTAATCCGGTTAATTTTGAAGATAAAGGAATTTCTGGTAATGACATTAATGCCCCAAAACCCAATCCGGCAGAACCAATTAGATTTTCCATTTCATTAAGAGCATCTATTATTTTATCTCCTGTTTTCTTAATCACATCATAATTTTTATTGGATTCAGCTCTTGAAATCCATTCACTAATTTCTGCCCGATTAGTTTTAACAACTTTAACATGTTCACTAAGTTCTGAATATCTAGTATTTATTGAAGTTAATAAATCAAACTGTTCCTTTAATTCAGAATCTGTCGCCTTTGTCCTTGGATCTTTAATTAATTTTATTGAACCAGACAAAGAAGTTTCTTTTTTACCTCTTTTAAATTTTAATTCAACATTATAATCACCTGCCATTGCCATAGGGCCTGGAGGGCTTCCTACTTCATTGGGAACAGCGCCATTATGATTCATATCCCAAAGAAATCTGTTTGTTCCAAGATTAACTTTCAAATTATTATTTTCAGTTGAATAATCCCGCACTAATTTACCTTTAGTATCTGTAATAGTAATACTTGCATCATCAACTCTTTCATTATCTTCATTAATATAAAAATAAATTGGAACTCCGTCAGGTGGATTTTCACCTGAATCAAGCATAGTTGTAACTTTTTCACCTTTTTCATTTTTTTTGGTTTCAAACATTGCAGGATAACCAAGACTAACCATATATTTTTTACCTACAGCTTCAAACATATCCATTCCCGAATGTTTTCCAATAAACTGCTGAATCGCATTGGGCTTAACTCTGTATGAAGGGGCAGGATCAAGTATAAAATCCTTTAAATCAACTTTACCATTATTTAATTGTTGAATTGCTGAAATATCATCTAATATCCAAAATGACCTTCCATTGGTAGCCAATACAATACTGTCTTCCTTAATCGCAATATCATAAACGGGAACAACAGGTAAATTCGAATTTGCCCTAAACCAAACTGCACCATTACTCAAAGTTACATAAAGACCTGTTTCGGTACCTACGTACAAAATATTAGGATCTTTTGGATCTATGCGAATTGATCGGGTAATCTCATTTTCAGGAAAACTTTTATCAATTCTAGTCCACGTTTTACCATAATCAGTAGTTTTAAAAATCATTGGATGATATTCATCTAATTTATACCTGGTAGCTACCATATAAGCAGTAGATTTGTCATGAGGGGATAAATCTATTGTTTGTACCCTGGACCATTCAGGTAAATCTGGAGGGGTAATGTTATTCCATGTTTCTCCCTCATTATATGTAATATGTATTAACCCATCATCAGTACCAACCCATATAACTCCTTTTTCAAATGTTGATTCTGCAAACGAAAAAATAGTGCAGTATTCATCATTTTCTATACCTGCAGTGTTATCAGTATTTCCCATTTTAGTCATATCGTTTCTAGTTAGGTCAGGACTGATTTCTGCCCATGATTGTCCTTCATTTGTAGATTTAAATACTTTATTACCAGCAACATAAATAGTTTTTGAATCATGAGGTGAAATAAAAATTGGATAAGTCCAATTAAATCTATATTTTGAAGGTTCGCCAGACTTTCTTGCATGGATTACTGGCCATACTGTAATTAGTTTTGATTGTTCGTTAGTATGATCATATTTAAATAAAGAACCACCTCCGCCAGGAGAACTTCCTATAGCTCCTGAATAAACAATATTTGGATCATCTGGATCTGTTACTATCCATCCACTCTCTGAAGATCCGGGAGAATAAGTGTCCATAAATGGGATAATACCTTTATCAGATCTAGATGGGACACTTATTGCGCCATTATCTTGCTGAGTTCCATAAACTCTATAAGGAAACTGATTATCAACATGAACATGATAAAATTGAGAAGTTTTCTGATTATAAATTGTTGACCAGCTATCCCCACCATTAAGAGTTACACAAGCACCTCCGTCATTACCTTCAATCATTCGGTTACTATCATTTGGATCTATCCATAGACCATGGTTATCGTTATGTGGCACAGTAACCGGATCAAATGTTTTTCCACCGTCTATAGATTTTAAACATAACAAATTTAATATCCAAACAGTATCAGCATTACTTGGATCAGCATAAATGTGATGATAATACCAGGGACGCCCTAATAAATGAGGCTCATCTGCAGTAAGTTCCCAACTTGATCCATAATCTTCAGATCTATATATCCCACTGCCATTCTGAGCTTCTATAATTGCCCAAACTCTTCCTTCTTTTGCAGGGGAAATAGCAAGTCCAATTTTACCTTTAATATCTGAATCAGGTAAGCCTATATTCTGAGAAATATTCTCCCAGCTATCTCCTCCATCTCTTGTTATATAAATGCCTGTTTCCTCACCACCACTTTCTAATGTCCAAAAACTTCTTTGAACCTGATACATTGATGCCATCATAATTCTTGAATTGTTAGCATCCATACTTAAATCTACAGCTCCAGTTTTATCGCTAACAAACAAAACTTTCTCCCAATTTTCCCCGCCATCACTTGACCTAAACACTCCTCTTTCATCATTAGGTCCAAACGCATGCCCCAATGCAGCAACATATACTAAATCAGCATTATTAGGGTCTATTCGTATTTTAGAAATATGTTTAGTATCTTTAAGACCAATATGTTTCCATGTTCTTCCACCATCTGTAGTTTTATAAACTCCGTCACCATAAGATAAATTGCCTCGTATACATGATTCACCTGTACCAGCGTATACAACATTTGGATCTGAATCAGATACTGCTATTGCTCCAACAGATGCACTACCAAAATATCCATCTGAAATATTATGCCATGAAATACCAGCGTCATTTGTTTTCCATACTCCCCCAGCACAAGCTCCAAAATAAAATTCAGCAATATTAGTTGGATGTCCCGCTACTGCAAGCACCCTGCCTCCTCTTGCCGGACCTATACATCTCCAGTGCAAATTATTTATTACATTATCTTTTACGTGTGAATTCATATTTTTCTCCCTAAAATGAAGAAGATTAAATTAACATAATCATTCTTATTGATAGTGAATAATATCATTATAATTTTTTTTCATTTTGTCCACCCATAATCTCTTTTTATTGAATTATATTTCTATATATCGTAATATTTTCAAGATATAAAATGATCAAATCCTCATTTAAAGAAGAAATAATACAATTAATTTGAGGTAAAATAAATTAATTTATTATTGTTATATGATATTGCCATAAATATAATAAATTTAAGATTAACACCTTAGTAAATTTAAATTAGGAGCATTTATTTTGTATAAATTAATAAGAAAACTTACAGGGAAATTAATAAAGTATTTTAGCATATTCTATATCTTTGGCATCATGCTAAATCTAATTGATAAATCTAAGCTCAAGAAGAATAAGAAAGACTCGGGAAATAAAAAATAATATCAATCAGATAATAGAATCAAAAGTAAAACAAGAAAGGACGAAAAAATTTGAATCTAAATTAAATAAATAAAATGAAAAAATATATTAGAACGATACCAAATTACCCAATAAAAGGCATTCAATTCAGAGATATTACAACAATTCTGAAAAATTCGAATAATTTTTCAGAATTAATTAATCAAATGACTGAACCTTGGAAAAATGAAAAAATTGATGCTATTTTAAGTGTCGAATCAAGGGGATTTATTATGGGAGGAGCAATAGCTTATAATTTAAAAACTGCTTTTATTCCACTCAGAAAACCTGGTAAATTACCTGCAGAAACTTATAGTGTTTCGTATACTTTAGAATACGGAACTACAGCAATGCATATTCATAAAGATGCTCTGGATGGACACACAAATCTTCTTATTATAGATGACTTATTAGCAACTGGTGGCACAGCAATGGCTGCCGTTAAATTAATAAAAAACTTCAAAAATAAAAATATAATAGGGGCAGGATTTATGATTAATTTACCAGAATTAAATGGCGAACAAAAACTAAAAGGAATAGGTATAAAAGTTCATTCACTAATGAACTTTTGATTTTATAAAAACAAGTATAAATATTTATACTATAAAAAAGACCCTCTCAATTTATCGAGAGGGTCTTTTTTAGTTTTTATTTAATCAAATTTTTAATTAAATTTATTTAGTTAGTTTATTTTTTGGCGTTAATTAAAGCTAAGCCACGTGAAACGGACCAAATCACTAACAGTATGAAGCTAATTGAGGAAATTGTATTTCCAAGTTCTATGCTTACTACTTGATTTATAACTAAATTAGCTATAACTAGAATTGATCCTGCAATTAATGCAAGCCATCCCAATGGAATGAAAGATAGAGCTCCTTTAGCATCGCTTCCACGATAAGCTATTCCTAACGAGATCCATCCAATTCCAGCTAACAAGCTACCAATTGTATTTGCCGCAACATTTGCTGATTGTGTGAATCCTGCTGCAATTGCCGTAGATTGTGCTGCCCCAGCTAGAGCCGCTGCTCCTGCCTGAGCTGCTCCTGCTGCTGCTGCATCACCTGCTGCTGCTGCTGCTCCTGCCTGAGCTGCTGCTGCTCCTGCTCCGGCCATATACTCAACAAATTTGCCACCCATTTCAATTAATGCAAAACCAAGTCCTGTGCTTACTACCCATACTAAAATTGCTGTCATAATACAATAAATTCCAATACTTTCGGCAGTGCCGGCAGCTGTACCACGAGTACTCAAAAGCCCTGCAGCATGAACTGTTAACCCAACTGCGATAAGTATCATTGCAATACTCAGATTTGTGCCATTAGTAGAGCTGTTTGTTAAAATAGTTGGAATATCATCAACTTTTGTATTAAATCCTATGGCTAATTGCCATAAAACATAGCCTACAATTGCTGCTAACATTCCTAAAGATAAAGTTAGACCTGTACCTCTTGAACTCATAATATAAACCTCCTTTGATAGTTATATTAATTAACATAATTACATAATTATTAGCACTATACCCCTTTGGACAAGAAGTGTAAACTAACCATTCCTAAAGTGAATTGGAATTATCGTTAATACTAAGAGTAAAAAATGTACTTAACCAGATTATATTTACGAACTATGAACTAGGAGGTTTATAAGTAATTTTTTTTGCTATATTTAAAGCTTCTACCAAATCATCAATAGGCATTAATGGAGATGTTTTCAATGCACTCACTGAACCGGTACTTGAAATAGCAATCGAAGCTGCTGCGATAGTCTTGTCATCCGGAGCTTCAATTATTGCAATAATGTCATACTCTCCAAGAGTAGCATAACCTTCAATTAATTTTACACCTAAAGGTTCCAGCATAGCTCCTACCATTTCTAATCTGTTTTGTGGATTTGATATTTGAGCACCCCATGCATCCTTAGAATAAGATACTTGCCAAAGATAACGTCCCATTTCTTATCTCCTTTTTATAATTTTTAAATTTAGAATATTATATGAAAATATTCTCTGTAAATAATGTAATATATTTATAATTAAATATCATTAAATATTCTTGTGGAATTACCTGGCAACTCAAAAATAAAAATAGCAAAATTGCAAGTTGAACATAATCGAATAATATGGGATCAACTTAATATTGGAATAAAACAATTAATTTTATATTCTGATTCATTATTTCCTTCAGTTAAAAATCAAACAACATTTAAGGGCATCAATTTTGCAAAATTAAAATCTCCAATATTAAAACGTTATATGCAAGAAGGCGGAGATGAATATGGCAATCCTTTTGAACCTAATATTTTTGATGAACTACTTGGAGGTTTTTCCGAAGATGATATTTTAGCTTTGTCAAAACCTGCTTACCCTATTGAAGAATTTTGTGGACAAAATATTTGCCCAACATGTACGCCTGAAAAATTCTAAGTTTTATTTGATGTATAATAATTACATTCAATAAAAGGATTAAATAATGGAAATTGCAGGCTTAGCTCTTCTTGTATTAATAATCGGATGTTTATTCAATGCAATTTTTGTAGTAAAACAACAAACAACTGCAGTGGTTGAACGTTTCGGTAAATTTGTCAGAACATCATCTCCTGGTATTAACATAAAAATCCCTTTCGTTGAAAGAATATCTGGAAGATTAAGCATGCGTATTAGGCAATTGGATGTACCAGTTGAAACAAAAACTGAAGATAACGTATTTGTCAAAGTGTCTATATCTGTTCAATTTTTTGTATTGGATAAAAAAGAATTTGAAGCATTTTACAAACTAGATAATACTGAACAACAAATCACATCTTATGTTTTCGATGTCGTCAGAGCAAGAGTTCCTAAGTTAACACTTGATGATCTTTTTGTAAAAAAAGATGATATTGCAGATGCTGTAAAAGAGGAGCTTACAGAAATAATGGGACAATTTGGTTATGGAATCGTTAAAGCTTTAGTCACAGATTTAGACCCTGATGCAAAAGTCAAAGCTGCAATGAATGAAATTAACGAAGCCCAAAGATTAAGAGTTGCTGCTACTGAAAAAGGAGAGGCAGAAAAAATTCTTATTGTAAAAGAAGCAGAAGCGCAGGCAACTAGTAATGCACTCAGAGGTAAAGGAATAGCTGATGAAAGAAAAGCCATTATTGATGGTTTGAAAGATTCTATAGATGATTTTCAAAAAAGTATTACTGGTACAGGACCAATGGAAGTTATGAATCTTGTTCTTCTAACTCAATATTTTGACAGTTTAAAAAGTATTGCACAATCTGATAACAGCTCAAGTATTTTTGTACCACATAGCCCTGGTGCATTAACTGATTTTTCAACACAAATGAGAGATGCTTTACTTCAGTCAGGACAAGTACCTGGAAAACAAGCTACTCAATTAAAGAAAAATGAAGATTAGCAATACAAACAATTAAAACTTAGCCTGGGAATATTAAAATTAAATATTAATCCTCATTATTCTCTAATTTTTTTCTTTGCCAGTCAGTATCAATTTTGCCTGAATAAAATTTTTCTGGATTATTAATAGCCCAATATTGTTTTCTAAATATAAAATTTTCAGGATCATCTGTAACCATATTTTTCAATAATTGTTTTGCATCGCCTTGCCCAGTTTCAAGAATTTTATTCCCTTCCCTCAAAACATTTACAGATTCTATGGCAGGTATATTGGCTGGTTTGGAATTAATATTATTTAACGATTCTAAATCTCCGGTATCTATCCAATTTTCTACTGAAAGTTTATGTTCATTTTTAAGAATATTAATATTGGCTATACATTTGAATTTTAATGTTAAATCTTCATCAAAAATAAGTAAATTTGGAACAACTTTAAAACCAAATAACAAACCTGAAGAATTATCTACATCAATAAATGTTTTAATTTTAACACCATATTCATCCAAATAAGGAATAACTTTTTCAGGCCCTTGAAAATCAAGAGATACATTAATCAATTCAATGTTTTTTTCTGCTGCTTTTTGTGCTAATGATTGCCATCCAGGCAATTGAGTTCTACAATTTCACCAAGAAGCCCAAAAATAAATTGCAAGTTTTTTTCCTTTGTAATTTGCAATATCAAATGATTGCCCATTAATATCAATTAATTCAAGTTTTTCTAATTTATGCCCCGTATCTAACATTTTTGCCCTCTAATGATTTAAGTTGATAAGTTTGGTAAGAATAGTTCAAAGAATCTCTGCCAATTTTTATACATAATATTTTCTATATCCTCACTTTCATACCCTCTCTGCTCGAGCAATTGTACTATTTTTTGATAATCTGCAACAGTATCTATTTCATAAGGTGCTCCAATCATACCTCCTTGGCCATCAGTATCACCTCCTATAGCAGCATGTAAAGAATTTCCAGCCAATTGGCATACATGATCAATATGATCAACATAATTTTCTAATGTAACTTCATCTTTAGGAAAAGGCCTCACAGATGGAATGTTAGCCCAATCAATCTCTTTATTCCACAACATATATGTATCCATAGAATGGCCAATAACTCCTCCTCTTTCTATTACACTTTTTATCTGATGATCTGGAAATTGTCTCTCACCAGGTGTAATAGATCTGCAATTTTGATGAGTAGCTATAACAGGGCCTTCAAAAATTTCTAATTCTTGTCTTACAGATTCATCAGAAGTATGAGAAACATCCAATATCATATTTAATGAATCCATTTCTTGTAATAATTCTTTGGCATGCCCTACGAGCCCGCCTTTAGTTCCTGTCCCGGTGCCATGCGAATATCTGCTAACTCCATAATGAGAAAGACTAATCAGGCGTAACCCGGAATCATACCATTCTTGTAACTGATCAGGTGTAGTAATAGAATCTGCTCCTTCCATGCCTAATACCATTCCAACAGGTGAGTCCATATGGTCATCTTCATTTAACCAGAGATCCATATGTTCTTTAAATTCATTTTGAAATTTAAGCAACTTAACTTGTCTCATAGTTTCAAGCATATGATAATAAGCCATCTGACTTTTGCCTGAAGCATATGCATGAAGATCAGTAGGTACATCACCGTGATCATTTCCAGGTCTCAAAATACAACATACAACTTTCACTATAGCAACAGCCACTTCACCTTTTCTCATTTCTGGCAAAGAAGCCATAACACTATGCCCATTAGAATCAAGTTCTGAATTTATAATACCAGCACTTCTGACTTCACTAATTGGTTTCGTTAAATCTCTTTGAAATTTTAACCCATTATGGGCCATTGGATAATCGCCATCAATAATGATCATTCTAACCTCCAGAATACTTATAAG
>Ga0310124_10000266_pt1 | contig 35454 bp, 35 predicted proteins | sample CB11b_AW_Bot5_MG_FD_203507 | JGI IMG/M metagenome (GOLD analysis project Ga0310124, IMG submission 203507) | Marine microbial communities from Western Arctic Ocean, Canada - CB11b_AW_Bot5 | ecosystem: Environmental > Aquatic > Marine > Oceanic | place: Canada: Western Arctic Ocean | collected...
GACTACATCGATCTTTTGCGGACTCGGGACGGCATGGACCGGCGCGAGGCACTGGTGAAGGGTGGCCATGTGCGGTTCCGGCCGGTGGTGCTGACCGCCATCACCACTGCCTTGGGTCTGATCCCGCTGGCCATCGGACTCAACTTCGACTTCTTCGGACTCTACACGAACCTCCAGCCGGAGCTCTATTGGGGCGGTGAGCAAGCCGCCTGGTGGGGCCCGATGGCCATCGCGGTTATCGTGGGAATACTGTTTGCCACGTTCCTCACGCTGATTCTGGTGCCGGTACTCTACTCCATCATCGACGATCTGACCGACTTCTTGAAGCGGCATTACAAGTCTGAGGTGGATGTCGGGTCCGACATCGTCGGGGACGCCGCCGAGGATGAGTGGGCAAGCGTGATCACGGGCGCACCTGTCACAGAGCCTCAGCCCGCGGCGGTGCGTCTACAGAGTGTTGCCCCTGATTCGCTGGCGCCGACGGGTGGGCTTACGCCCCAACCCGAGTAGGGGCTGGCGCTGGGCGGGCCGCCGGCTCAGCTTGGGCGCCGGCATCGTGATTGAAGTGAAGGATAGAAGTCGCCCGCCGCTTGGGTATCGTACAGAAAAATCAGATAGACCCACGTGGAAGCACGTGGCGGTCGACATATTGGGAATGGGATGAGCCACAGCCTAGCAAAAACTTCGGCCGGCCTCGCCACCGCGGCCTCAACCGCTCTAGGCACGATCGGCCTCTGTACGATCGCTCTATTGTGGACTTTGCTCGTGCCTCGGCCTGGACGAGCTCAGGAACCCAACGCGCCGGATCAGTCGGGCGAGGAGGCTCTCCGCGTATTTTTGGACTGCTCTGGGCGTGACTGTGACTCGAACTATTACCGTACAGAAATTAACTGGGTCAACTGGATGCGAGATCGAACGCTCGCGAGTGTCCACCTCATCATAACTAGTCAGAGAACCGCGAGTGGTGGGAATGAGTTCGTGCTTGACTTCATTGGGCTGGAAGAACTGGCGGGCGAAGATGACCAACTTACCTACACGTCACTGGGATCCGATACCTCTGAAGAGAGTCGGAGGGGGATCACCCAAGTCTTGGCCATCGGCTTGGCGCGCTATTCCGTCCTCGGTGGAGTCGGTGAAGGACTCCAAGTAGGGCGCACGGGCGGAACGAGGGACCTGCAAGACCGTCTGGTCACTGGAGATGAGGTCGAGGATCCATGGAACTTCTGGGTGTTCAACGTCGGAGCGAACGGAAGCGGCAGCGCGGAGACCTCAGAAAGTGACCAGCGTCTGCGGAGTAATCTCTCGGCAAGTCGCACGACGAACACCTGGAAAATCAATCTCCGTGGTAGCGGAAGTTACTCCAGAGACAAGAAGCAGTTGAGCGACAGTTCGACTTCCGTCGACACGCGGATCAACTGGAACCTGTCGCAAGAAATCGTCTACGCGCTAGCTGGTCATTGGTCCGTCGGAGCGGAAGCCCGCGCCAGCTCCTCTACCCGGTCGAACCAAGATGTAAGTATAGAGTTCAATTCTGGAATCGAGTACAGCTTTTGGCCTTATGAGGAGGCACCGAGAAGATCGCTTTCGTTGTCCTATCGTGCGGGCTTCGAGTACTTCGACTGGGAAGATATAACGGTTTACGGAAAAATGACTGAAATACGCCCCTCACAGGGGTTACAGCTCAGACTCTTTCAACGGCAACCCTGGGGTGACTCCCGCCTCTCTTTGGTGACGTCCACCTTTCTCGATAACTTCGAGCAGTACAGGATTGAACTCAGTGGAAGTGTGAGCGTGCGCATTTTTCGTGGGTTTCGCTTCAACATCGGTGGTGGCATCGATCGCATTCGTGACCAAATCTTTCTGCGCGCTGCGTCCTTCACTGATGAGGAGATCTTGCTGGGAAGATTCCAGCGGGCGAGTTCGTATGAGGTCGATTTTCGCATGGGATTCAGCTATCAGTTCGGCTCCATTTTCAACAACGTCGTGAACAACCGCTTTCGTTTCTAATGAGCGCCACTTGTTCGAGATCGGACAGTCGGCATATGATGCGCTCGCAAGATAAAGAAACCCACCTGACCGGAGCCAAATGGAGAGCACGAAACCGCTGCATGCCGAAGACCAGGCAAGTGTTTCCGGGCAACCCGTTTGGGCGAAGGTCATCGACCATACGCGGTGTATCGGCTGCCACGCCTGTACCACGGCGTGCAAGTCCGAGAATGATGTCCCGCTGTCGGTCACGCGCACCTATGTCAAGTACGTCGACGTGGGTCACTACCCCCAGACGCGTCGGTCTTTTCAGGTCACACGCTGTAACCAATGCGCGCACGCCCCCTGTGTAACCGCGTGTCCGACGTCCGCGATGTACGCACGACCCGACGGGATTATCGACTTCGACAAATCCATCTGTATCGGGTGCAAGGCTTGCATGGCCGCCTGCCCCTACGACGCCATCTTCATCAACCCGGAGGACCACTCGGCGGAAAAGTGTAATTTCTGCGCGCACCGGATCGATGTCGGACTCGAGCCGGCTTGCGTCGTGGTCTGCCCGACAGAGGCTATCCTGGTCGGGGATATGACCGATCCACTCTCGAAGGTGAACCAGATCGTCAACCGAGACGCCGTGACGGTCCGTCGCCCAGAAAAGGAGACGCATCCCAAGCTGTTCTACAAGGGTGCGGATCAGGTGACGCTCGATCCTTTGGCTGCCCGCCGCCCTGCAGGCGGACTGTTCATGTGGAGCGAACAGGGAGACGTGCCGGACCAGGTTCCCTCTGGCCATCCCGGACTGTGGAACAGCTCAGCCGCTGCGGTTCTCTCATACGACGTGATTCATCGGGCTCCCTGGGACTGGAGGGTCAGCTTCTATACCTGGACGAAGTCCGTGTCGGCGGGGGCCTACCTCGTGCCTCTGATCATGGTCCTTACCGGCGTCTTGTCCTGGACCAGCCCTATCTGGACACTCGGAGCCCCTGTGGTAGGGCTGATCTTCCTCGCCTTGACCGGTGTGCTACTCATCTGGGATCTCGAGCACCCCGAGAGATTCTACATGATCTTGACCCGGCCGCAGTGGCGTAGTTGGCTGGTCCGAGGAGGGGTGATCATCGGCGCATACGGATTCGTGCTGGTGATCCACCTTGGAGCCGTATGGATAGGATCCGAGGAGGTGGCTCGCCGATTGGCATGGGTGGGTGCGCCCCTGGCGGTGATGACCGCTGTCTACACTGCGTATCTGTTCGCTCAAGCTACGGCTCGTGATCTTTGGCAGAGCTCGCTCCTCCCTCCCCATCTGTCGATCCAGGCGATCCTGGCGGGTGCCGGCGTGCTGTCTCTGGCCGCGGGGTTCTGGGATACAGGTTTGGCGGAGGATCTCGTGACATGGTTCGTTGCAGGCACGGCGGGGCACCTTCTACTCGTGGCTGGAGAGGTGACCCTACCGCACGGCACGGCACACGCCCGACTCGCGGTCTGGGAGATGACGCACGGTCGCTTCAGTCGGTGGTTCTGGGGCGGATTGGCGCTGTCTGCGATCGGACTCTTTTCTCCTTGGCTGGGGGCCGTTGGTGTATCGCTCGGCCTCGTGGGCTTGGCTGCTTTCGAGCACGCGTACGTACAGGCCGGCCAAGCCGTGCCTCTGGCATGATTATAAAGACATGACACGTAATATCTTAACATGACTGACTTAAACCAACTAAACAAACGAGTTTCGGCCGCCCGAGCGGATGTTGAGGCGAGGGGTGAGACCTTCTATCCCGGCCCCAGTCGCGTGCATCTGGCCTCGTTCCCACCGAAGGAACGTTGGGACGATTGGGTCGAGCTGGATTCGGCCTCTTGGCCCGCCAAAGTGGAGCGGCGCTACATGCTGGTGCCGACGACTTGCTTCAACTGCGAGTCGGCATGCGGGCTCCTCGCATACGTGGACCGGGAAACGCTCCAGGTACGAAAGTTCGAGGGCAATCCGGAGCATCCTGGATCTCGTGGGAGGAACTGCGCCAAGGGACCCGCCACGCTGAACCAAGTGATGGATCCGGATCGCATTCTGTTCCCGTTGAAGCGGACGGGAAAACGAGGGGAGGGGAAGTGGGAACGGGTTACGTGGGACGAGGCCCTCGATGGCCTGGCGGCGCGGATCCGGGCGGCTCTCGAGGACGGCCGTGCGAACGAGATCATGTATCATGTGGGACGGCCCGGTGAGGATGGATACGCCGACCGTGTGCTCGCCGCTTGGGGCGTGGACGGGCACAATTCGCACACCAACATCTGTTCCTCGAGTGCCCGGGTCGGCTTCAACCTTTGGTCGGGCTCCGATCGCCCTAGTCCCGACTTCGCGAACGCCGATGTCATTTTCCTCATTTCCAGCCACCTCGAGACGGGCCACTACTTCAACCCGCATGCTCAGCGCATCATCGAGGCGCGCCAACGCGGCGCGAAGGTGATCGTCTTCGATACGCGTCTCTCGAATACGGCGACCCACGCGGACCACTACATCTCTCCCTACCCGGGGTCTGAGGCGGCCATCAACCTTGCGATCGCCAACCACCTAATCCAGAACGACCTCTACGACCGGGCGTTCGTGCGGCGTTGGTGGAACTGGCAGGAGTACATGGCGGCCGAGCGGCCCGACGAAGAGGCCACTTTCGAGAACTTCGAGAGTGCCCTCAAGGAGCTCTACAGGGAATACACCTTCGAATTCGCGGGCGCTGAGGCCGGGGTAGAGCCGGACGCCCTGCTGGCCGTTGCCGAGGTTGTGGCCCAAGCGGGAACGCGGCTTTCGGTCCATAACTGGCGGAGCGCGGCCTCCGGCAACCTCGGTGGCTGGCAGGTGGCCCGCACGCTGTACATGTTGTGCGCCCTCACCGGCGCGGTGGCGACCGAGGGTGGCACCCATCCGGCGTCGTGGCACAAGTTCCACCCCAAGCCGATCTACACACCTTCGGGCCCTCCGGAGTGGAACGAGCTGAATTGGCCCAGGGAGTATCCGCTCTCCTACCATGAGATGTCGATTCTCCTCCCGCACTTCCTTCTCGAGGGACGTGGCAAGCTGGACACGTACTTCACCCGGGTCTACAACCCGGTGTGGACCAATCCGGACGGATTCTCGTGGATCGAAGCGCTCACCGACGAATCGTTGATCGGGCTCCACGTGGCGCTCACGCCCACCTGGAGCGAGACGGCCCAATACGCCGACTACGTGCTTCCCATGGGGCTGGCTTCGGAGCGCCACGACGTTCACTCCTATGAGCAGTATGACGGCCAGTGGGTGGGCTTTCGCCAGCCGGTGCTTCGTACGGCTCGGGAACGTCTCGGCGACAAGGTCACGGATACTCGGGAAGCGAACCCTGGAGAAGTTTGGGAAGAGAATGAGTTCTGGACGGAGCTCTCTTGGAGGATCGACCCGGATGGACAGTTGGGTATCCGTCAATATTTCGAGTCGAAGAAGCATGAGGGGGAGCCGCTCTCAGTCGATGAGTATTACGCGTGGATGTTTGAGAATTCGGTTCCGGGGCTGCCCGCCGCCGCCGTCGCCGAGGGCCTCTCGCCGCTCGAGTACATGCGGAAATACGGCGCCTTCGAAATCCGAACGAAGGTAGGTGCCCTGTACGACGAAGAGGTGCCCGAGGCAGAGTTGGAGGACGTTCACACAGACGCCGAAGGGCGAGTCTTCACGCGGGCCGAAAGCCCTGCCACACCCCATACGGTGTCCGGCCCCAGGGCACCCGGCGTCGATGGCCGGCGCTGTGTGGGGGTGAGTTCGGGAGACGGCGTGAAGCGGGGCTTTCCCACACCCTCTGGGCGTCTGGAATTCTTCTCCAGCACCATGGCAGACTGGGGGTGGCCCGAAATGGCGCTCCCGGGCTACATCAAGAGCCATATCCACAAGGAAAATCTGGCGAGCGACCAGATGGTTCTCCTTCCGACATTCCGCGTCCCCGTGCAGATCCATACTCGGAGTGGAAACAGCAAATGGCTCGACGAGATCGCCCACACGAACCCCCTGTGGATCCACCCCTCGGATGCCGCTCCCTTGGAGTTGGGTACCGGTGATCTCGTCCGTGTCGAGACGGATTTGGGCTACTTCATCCTGAAGGCATGGGTGACTGAGTCCATTAAGCCGAGCGTCGTCGCATGTAGCCACCACATGGGTCGTTGGCGGCTTCACGCCGAAGGCCAGCGGCAGGTGACGGCGTCTGTCACCCTCGATCAGTCGGATCATGAATGGACGATGCGACGCACGGGTGGAGGAGGTGCCTACGAGTCGGCGGACGAGGACACGCGCAGAATCTGGTGGGCCGACGTGGGTGTGAACCAGAACCTCACTTTCCCCGTGCACCCAGATCCGATCTCCGGCATGCATTGTTGGCACCAAGCGGTTCGTGTCACGAAGGCACAGCCGGGAGATCGTGCGGGCGACATCAGCGTCGACACGACCCGCTCTCGTGATATTTACAGACAGTGGCTCGATCAGACTCGGCCGGCCGAAGAGGTGAGTCCCGATGGGACGCGTCGGCCGGGATGGTTCGCCCGTCCGCTCCGCCCGACACCCGCCGCGTACAAGCTACCCGACCTTGGAGACCCCTCCGCACCATGACGCCTGTCTTTTGTCGACGGTGGGAGTGAGGACAAGCTTTGGAGTTGCTTCGGGCACTTGGCGCCTTGGCGGAGCCGCCCTCGACCGAGCACGGTCGGATCGCGCGGGTCCTAGAACTCCCGGGAACGCTGGAGGCGAGCGCCTACTCGGCCGTTTTCGACCTCGAACTCCGACCGTACGCATCCATCTACCTCGGCTCCGACGGTCTAATAGGAGGTGAGGCTCTCGACCGTATCGCTGGTTTCTGGAGGGCGCTCAAGTGGTCTCCTCCTCCGGACGCTGATCATCTGGGAAGCCTGCTCGGGCTCTATGCAACCCTGAAGGATACCGAGACTCGAGAAACGGATGGGGCGCGTGCGGCGCTCCTCAGGCATTCTCGGGCGGTGCTCATGGGCGAACATCTCCTCCCCTGGCTTTTTCCATATCTCGGACGTGTTGCGGAAGTGGCGGACGGAGTCTACCGGGCTTGGGCACGTCTTCTGGATGGAGTGCTTCGGGCCGAGCTCCTTGAGCTCGGGGCTCCTGACGCGGTGCCCCGGCACCTGGCGTTGGCGTCCCCATTGCCGGATCCCAGAAGGGAAGGTGCGGACGCGTTCGTGGTTGGACTTCTTTCGCCGGCACGGAGTGGAATGATCTTGCTGCATCGGGACCTGGCTCGGGCCGCCGAGCACGCAGGCATCGGCGTTCGCTCCGGGGGGCGGCGTATGACCCTGACAGCTCTGCTATCCGAAGCGCCGAAGGCAGCGATGGAGTGGCTCGCCGAAGAGACCCGATCACGAGTGCCTCAGCACGAGGAGTTGCTGTCTGGTTGTGGACCGATCCAGGAGCACTGGATCGACCGCGGCGGTGCGGCGGCGGCTCTGCTCGACGATCTCGCTTCACGAGTCGGGTCGGGGGTCTTGGCATGAGTTTCATGCCGAGACCTTCGTCGAGGGACGTGATTGCCGGCGTCGGGGTGGCGCTCATTCTCATTCCCCAGAGCATAGCGTATGCGAACCTGGCCGGCCTTCCAGCCCGGCATGGGCTGTTCGCGGCTGCCTTGGGGCCCTTGGCCGCGGGCTTTTTCGCGTCGTCGCCCTACCTCCAGACCGGTCCCGTCGCCCTCACTGCGTTGCTCACTCTGGGGGCCCTCATACCCGTAGCTGCTCCGGGCACGGCCGAGTATGTGGGGCTCGCCGCGCTCTTGGCCCTCGTGGTCGGGATTGTGCGCGTGCTCGTGGGAACATTACGAGGTGGGTGGATTTCATACCTCATGTCGCGGCCGATGTTGGACGCATTCGCCGCGGGCGCGGGGATCCTCATCGTCTCTTCGCAGCTTCCGGGGGCGTTGGGCGTCGAGGCGACCGGAGATGGCGTCCTCAGCCGAGCGACCTGGGTTCTCCTTCGCCCCGCGGAGTGGGAAGGCACCTCCTCTGTGCTCGCGATACTCACACTTCTGGTGGTGATAGGGGCCCGACGGCTGAATCCGCTCATCCCTGCTGTGCTCATTGCGACGGTTGCGGGCGTGTCGTTCTCGCTTGTGACCCAGTATTCAGGTGTCCGTCTAGGCGACATCGATGGTGGGCTTCCGAGTCTCACGCTCGCTCTTCCGTGGGCGGCGCTCCCGACACTCGTCCTTCCCGGTATCGTGATCGCGCTCGTAGGCTTTGCCGAGGCCGCTTCGATCTCGCGGATCTATGCGACCAAGGAAAGGATGCGGTGGAATCCCAACCAGGAGTTCATTGGTCAGGGTGCCGCCAATATCGCTGTGGGCCTCTTCGGAGGCTTTCCGATCGGAGGGTCGTTTTCTCGGAGTAGCCTGAATTACTTGTCTGGCGCGCGTACCCGGTGGAGTGGACTGGTGACGGGGGTGGTCGTCCTTGCCTTTCTCCCTTTTGCGAAGGTCCTTTCGGCACTCCCCAGCTCGGTTCTGAGCGCAATCGTCATTGCAGCCGTCGTCCCCCTGATTCGGGTGCGCCTCCTGGCCTCCCTCTGGAGGATATCGCGACCGCAGGCGGTGGTGGGCTGGCTCACGTTTGGGTTTACGATCATACTGTCCCCTCATATTGAGCAGGCGGTGGTCCTGGGCATCCTCGCAGCGGTTGCCGTCCATATTTGGCGTGAGTTGGAGCCGGGCGTCGAGTTCTGGGTCGAAGATGCCACTTTGCACGTCAAGCCCAGCGGCGTTCTGTGGTTCGGCTCGGCGGCCTTTCTCGAGGAGGCTGTCGCGGAGCGGTTGGCTATTGCCCCGGAGGCGGGACGGGTTGTGCTTCATCTCGACGGGCTCGGTCGTATCGACCTCACAGGCGCCCAGGTGCTCTGGGAGCTCATGGAGCAACTTCTAGAGGGGGGACTCGATGTGGAGATGAGCGGAGTACCGCCTCACGCGGTGCGTATTCTGGACGCGGTGAACAAAGCGTCACCCTTCTAGGCGGATGGCCGGCTCATGACGTCGATTTTACGCTGGACCAGGAACGGAATGCTCGTCGGTGGAGGCCTCTTGGCAGCGGCTGGCGTTATCCGGTCTCTGTTGAGCGGAGGCAGCCTCTTCGACTATGTGAACCCCATCGGTGTGATGACCGTGGTCGGTTTGACGGTCGGGGCCCTGGTGGGTCCACTCATCGGGGCCATCCTGGAGCGAAGGGGCGAGGGCTAAAGTGAAAGTGGAGCCCCCCCGGGTGCTGACGTTCGACTGCTACGGAACGTTGATCGACTGGGAAGCCGGCATACTGATGGCCATGAGACCCATCCTGGAGGAACACGGCAAGTGTCCACCGGACGAGGAGATTTTGGGGTTGTTCGGAACGCTCGAAGCTCGCATCGAGTCGTCCGGATATCGGCCGTACCGGGAGGTATTGGCCGGAGTCGTCGACGGATTCGGAGAGACGCTCGGGTTCGAGCCTTCGGCTGGTGAGCGGACGGCGCTGGCTGAGTCGGTAGAGAACTGGCCGCCCTTCGCCGACACGGTCGTGGCCCTCCGGGCTTTCGGCGGGAAGTATCGTCTTGCCGTGATCTCTAACATCGATGACGACCTCTTCCAGGCTAGCAGCGCTCGGCTCGGCGTCGAATTCGACGAGGTCGTGACGGCGGAGCAGGTAGGATGCTACAAGCCCTCGTTGAAGAATTTCCAAGTCGCCTTCGAGCGGTTGGGCCACGGACCGGACGGGATCCTACACGTCGCTCAAAGTCTGTACCATGACATTGCTCCCGCGCGTGCTCTCGGGCTCCGCAACGTATGGGTCAATCGCCGGGCAGAGAAGAAGGGGCCCGGCGCGACATCCGGGGCGACCGCCAAGCCTGATCTGGAAGTCCCAGATTTGATGGCGTTGTCCTCGCTCATGGGGCTTGACTCTCCATGACAGGCTGCGACTTCGGGGGCGGCTGACATCATGGCGTGGATCCACCTGACTCCTGTCTCGGGAGCGACGGGCCTGCTTCGGCGCCAGTTCCAGTCCGCGTTGGACCGGACAGGGCGGGTATGGAACATCATCCGGATCATGAGTCCCAATCCGCGCACCCTCGATGCCAGCATGAAGTTGTATTCGGCGATCATGAAGGGTCCTTCCCCCCTTTCGCGTGTGCAAAGGGAAATGATCGCGGTAGTCGTTTCGGCAGAGCTCGGTTGTCACTACTGAACGCAGGCGCATGCGCATGACCTCCGGGAAGAGGTCGAGGGGCTGTTCGACGGCGAAGAGGAGGCTGACGCCTTTGTGCACGCCGTCGTGAGGGATTGGAGAATGGCGCCCCTCGCAGAGGCCGACCGGGTCCTGCTCAGTCACGCTGTGGGTTTGACGACAGAGCAGGGGAGCATGAGCCCGGCCGATCTGGATCGACTCCGATCCCATGGGTTCGACGACGTGGCGATTCATGACGCCACACAAGTCGTCGGGTACTTCAACTACGTGACCCGAATTGCGGATGGGCTGGGGATCGATCCTGAAGACTTTATCCATCCTTGGGGTGGGGATGGCTAACCCGCGAACGAACGGCGCCGCACTCGAACAGCTGAACCTCCAAGTCGTGCGTTGCGAGCGCTGCCCGCGACTCCTCCACTGGTGTTCTACGGTGGCCGACGAAAAGAAGGCCGCCTACGCCCAGGAGGCTTATTGGGGCAGGCCCGTCCCGTCCTTTGGAGACCCGGAGGCTTCGGTCCTGATCGTCGGCCTCGCTCCTGGGGCGCACGGCGCCAACCGTACGGGACGCATGTTTACAGGGGACCGCTCAGGGGATTGGTTGTTCCGTGCGCTACACCGAGCCGGTCTCGCGAGCCAACCCGAGGGCCGCAGGGCTGATGACGGCCTGAGCCTCGAGGGGGCGTACATCACGGCGGCCGTTCGTTGTGCTCCGCCGAAGAATCGTCCGACGACGACCGAACGAGAACAGTGCCGCCCCTTCCTCGAGAAGGAGCTTGATATCCTGGTCGGTGCCCGAGTGATCGTGGCGCTCGGGGGATTGGCGTTTAGCCAGTTGTTGAAAATATTCAGGGCTCGTGGTGAGTCGATTCCACGGCCGTTGCCCAAGTTTTCGCACGGAACGGAGGTACGGCTCGAGCGCGCCACGATATTGGCCTCATATCACCCGAGCCAACAAAACACGTTCACGGGAAAGCTCACGGAGCCGATGTTCGACGCCCTATGGAAGCGCGCTCGCCACCTGAGCGTTAGGTTCGAATAATTCCATTCGAGACCGGAGAGAGAAGATGTCCCACGACATGAACAGGCGGAAATTCGTCCAGGCCGCGACCCTTGGAATCGCAGCTGGAGCCGCGGGTCCCGTCGCCGCGAGCGAAGCCGGGCCGACCACCTCGTTGGAGGGGGCCCCCTGGGTATATACGCCCCAACTGGTGCGTCCGGTCGTCATCTCCGATCTCAGCGGATTCCGTTATCGCAACGGGGGTCCACAGAACGCCGTCGAAAGGGCCTTCGCGGGAATCACTGCCGGGGAGGACGTGCTCGATGCCCTCATCGCCGGTGTGAACATCCCGGAGTTGGACCCGGACGAATCCGGCATAGGATTTGGGGGCCTGCCGAACGCCGATGGTGTGGTTCAATTGGATTCTTGCTGCATGCACGGGCCGAAGAAGTGGGCTGGCGGAGTCGCTGCGATCGAGGGTGTTCGCACGCCATCCCTGGTCGCCAAGGCGGTCATGGAGCTCACGGATCACCATCTCTTGGCCGGGTCCGGGGCCCAGGAGTTCGCACGGAATCTCGGGTTCACGATCGAGGACGATCTCAACACCGAGAAATCACGAGGGCTCTGGCTCGATTGGAAACGCCGAATCGATCCGTCGCACTTCCTTGATCCAGCCACCCGTGGATTGAGGAGCGGATCTAGCGGGACCGGCGATCCCTCGCCGGAAGACTTGGCCATGCGGTCTCGCGCGTTCGACGACGCGGGCTGGGAGATGGTGCGCGAGGGGCTTATCGATGAGGACAGCTATTGGGGAACGGTCAACTGTGACGGTATTTCCCCCCAGGGAGACATCTGCGGCGTGACGACGACGTCTGGACTATCCTGGAAAATTCCGGGCCGGGTCGGCGACTCGCCCATCCTTGGTGCGGGCCTTTATGTGGACGGTGACGTGGGTGCGGCGGGCTCCACCGGCCGGGGAGAGGCCAACCTCTACAACCTGGCCTCCTTCTTGATCGTCGAAAGCATGAGACAGGGCATGAGCCCCAAAGATGCGGGCATGGTTGCCTTGCGCAGGATACAGCAGAACACGATCGAAGAGCGGCTGCTCAACAGTCGGGGGCTTCCGAATTTCGACGTACGTTTCTTCGTTCTGAACAAGAGGGGAGAACACGCTGGGGTGGCCCTGTACGGCGCCCAAGAAAAAAACTACGCCGTGTGCACGGAGAATGGCGCGGAGGAAGTGCGGATGGACGGGCTGTTGGAGGGGTCTCCGAGGGACTGACCGTGCTTCTAGTCCTCGTCGGCGTGATCGAAACTAGAGGTGGCGAGGCGGTACTGATCTCCGTGGGCGTCATCGCCTTGGGAGGCCTGTGCCTCAGAGCCCAGTGGAAGCTTACGGATCTGCATCTGTTGGCTGGAGAGATGGCCGGCGTTGCGCGCATGCCAATGTCTCCACCTCGGGCCTAAGTCTTCGATCGCGTCTCGACGGATCGTCGGCCTGATCCGAGTCGCAGAGAGGACAGTGCTGGGCTCCTGTCGCGTGTGTGAGTGGATACAATGACATCCCCCGGGCTCCCGCCGAGTGGGCTGAGGGGTCCTGAGTACCTGCATTCCTGGAGTAATCGATGCAAGTGAAGACCGTCAAGATCGTGGGAGGACTCCTGTTCATCTGCGGAGCGTTCGCCGTTGAGGGGGTCGTCCCGCTTGCCGCCCGACAGCTGAGCGTAGAGGAGTACGAGCCGCGCAGTACGCTCGTCGTTCCCGGAGAGGTGGTGACGCAGGCTCGCTATCCGTTCGTGGACGTTCATGGACACCAAAGGGGGGCACGGATGTCGTCGGCCGATGTCGACCGCTTGGTGCGAGAGATGGACGAGCTCAACATGGGCGTCATGGTGAACCTCTCTGGGGGGAGCGGGGCGAGCCTCGTTGACGGGCTCGAGAACATGTCACGAAACCATCCGGGACGGTTCGTCGTGTTCGCCAACGTCGACTTCGGCGGTGTGGGGGAGGCCGGCTGGGGCGAGCGAGTGGCGGCGCAACTCGAAAAGGATGTCCGAAATGGTGCCGCGGGACTGAAGATCTTCAAGAATCTGGGACTCAGCTCTCGCGACACGCAAGGCAACAGGATTGCGGTGGACGATCCACGGTTGGATCCCGTCTGGGCGAAGGCCGGTGAACTAGGGATTGCGGTACTGATCCACTCGGCGGACCCGGCGGAGTTTTGGCAACCCAACGATCGCACGAACGAGCGTTGGCTCGAGTTGACACTTCGGCCGGGACGGATTCAGCCTCCGGGTAAGAGCGCACCTTTCGAGCAGATCATCGGGGAGCAGCACAACCTCTTCCGCAGGCACCCGAATACCAGCTTCATTGCCGCCCATTTGGGCTGGCTGGGACACGATCTGCGGAGGCTCGGCGGTCTCATGGACGAGATGCCCAACATGCACGTCGGGCTCGGAGCGGTGATCTATGAGCTCGGGAGGCAGCCGCGTTTTGCCCGAGAGTGGTTGACGCGGTATCAAGATCGGGTGTTGATGGGGAAGGACTCCTACGATCAGGAGGAGTTCCACACCTATTTCCGCGTCTTCGAAACGGACGACGACTATTTTGACTACTACAGGCGGTACCACGCATTCTGGAAGATGTACGGCCTCGACCTTCCGGAGGACGTACTCCGGAAGATCTATTATCAGAACGCTCTGAGGCTCGTTCCCAAGATCGATCGATCACTCTTTCCAGGGTGAGCGGCGATCCCAGGAGGGATTAGCCCGGATATGAGTCAGCCCCGCATACCCACGACGATCGTGGCACGGTTCCACTACCGACATGAGGCGGAACTCGCACGCGGATATCTGGAGACCGCGGGGGTGGAATCGGCGCTCCTGATCGACGACGCGGGCGGGATGGACGTCGGGATGGCCTTCGTCAATCCTGCACGACTGGTCGTTCGAGTCGAGGATGAATCGCGAGCCCGGGACGTCCTGATCGATGTCGGAATGTCCGAGAATCTCGGTCGCTAGGGTCCTGAGTCAGAAGTTCGGCGCAGCACCGAGGGGACCGAAGCGCCGCCCTGGTGAGGCGCGATGACGAGTAATAGCAGGGCTATTGCGAGGAAGAGGAACGCGGCCAGGGTGGATGCGGCGGTTCACGAATGCCGGCGAACTTCTGACTCAGGACCCTAGGGGGTCAAAGAGCTCGAATACGTGCCCACGAACTGCAGAAAGGTCGAGATTCCCACCATGTCCTCTCCGACGAAGCGAACCGTGTGCGCGTCGACTCTCTCGACCTCGGCGAGATAGCTCAGCACCTCGGCGGGCATGTAGCTCTTGAAGGTCAGATCGAGTCGCACCGGTGTGTCGAGCCTGTACGGCTGAAATTCGTCCAGCCGTTCGAGTGCGCGTGTCACCTTCTCCCGGATGAGCGCATAGGAGGCCTCCGGCATCATCGTGATGGCTGAGTGGAACCCGTAGCTCCACTTGACGATGGCCCCCTCCAGCGGTCCCAAGAGCCCCTGGGCTTCCTCGACGATGGCGTCGTCGCCCGAGATCATGATGACAGGGACCCCGAAATGGCCGGCGATGCCTGCGTTGATTCCGGCTTCAGGCATCTCCATACCGTTGAGGGAGACGCCCGCGTAGTTGGCGCTCGAGTTCGTGTGGGCGCGAACGCCCCTCTGGTTCGTCGTGCTGGAGTGATACCCGATGAAGATGGCGGCGTCGAAGGTCTCGTCGATTCCCTGCATCATGCCCAACGGCCGGGGCCAAGAGCGCACCAACATGATGTCGCTGGGCAACTGCTCCATGAGAAGGTTCTCTCCGTTACCGTGAGAGTCACTGACCACGATCTCGGTGGCGCCCGCCGAACGAGCTGCGTCGATGGCGGCGTTCACCTCCGCCGTCATGAATTTCCGAAAAAGGGAATACTCGAAGCCCGAGGGTCCGAGCTGATCGCCCGTCACCGCCCCGACTACGCCCTCCATGTCTGCAGAGATGTAAATCTTCAGGCCGCTTTGAGCGGTGCCTCCGCGTGGCATTAGCGTCAGCCCGATCAGGGCCAAGGCCGTGATTGCGCTCGCCCGACAGATGCGTTCAATGCGACTGCTCTTCGACATGGGATCCCTCACTCGATGGATAGCGTTCGGAAGGCCCACTGCAGGCCCGTGACCTTCTCGATGAAAAAGAGATTACGGGATGGTGACTCCCGTGTCGATGGGTTCTCGACGACCTCCTAGGACTCTGAGCCCTACTCCGCCTGTTCCGCATCGAGGGATACTCGAGCCGCCTTGGCGAACCTTTCAAATATCGAAGCTACGGGTTCGATACTCGTGATGCCCGCCACGCTTCGCCCAGCTTGCCAATAGTCGCCGTCGGCGCCGGTCGAACTCAGCGATCGTCTCAACTGTCGGAGGGAACGTAGCGCGTAAATGGTGCGCATCAGGTGCTTGGTGCGCCCGCCACGAAGCATCCAACGGGCGACAGGGCCCGCGCGAAGGCCCAAACGCCGAATGAAGGGCGTGTCGATCACGGCCACAGGGACTCCCGTCAACCGCTCGCTGTGGACGATGTCACCTTCCTGGGCGTCCACGATGGCCTGTTTGTACTCGACGCTTGCCGTACACTCGTCCGTGGCGATGAACCGTGTCCCCATCTGGACGCCGGCATAACCGAGGCGCAGGACGTCGGTGAACTCGAGGTCCGTCCCGATACCGCCTGCGCATATGACCGGTAACCCCAGGTCTCCGATGTCATCGAGAAGGGCGCGCGCGTCCAAGTGTCCGGAATGTCCTCCCGCCCGAGCGTTGACGGCGATGAGGCCGTGAACCCCGGAATCGACTCCCTTTTGAGCCCACTTCCGCTCGGTCACATCGTGATAGACACGTCCGCCCACCACCTCTACCCGCCGAACGACCCAGTCGGGTTTCCCGAGCGAGGTCACGAAGAACCGTACGCCTTCCTCTAGCGCCGTATCGATCCACTTTTCCATTTGTCGGTGATACGTCTTCGAGGACTGTTCGATGAGCGCGTTCATGCCGATGGGTCGGTCTGTTAGAGAGCGGATCTTCCGGATACCGGCGCGGAACTGGTAGCCGTGCACATAAGTGAGCGAGATGGGTTGGAGCACACCCAAACCCCCCGCCTGGGACGCAGCCGCGACCAACTCGGGGTTCGAACACGGATACATCGCTCCGCACATCACGGGAACGGCAATTCCGGCGTCCTCGGTCAGGGCGGTTCTCAACGGCGTGCGCCACCCTCGTCTTTCGGTGCGAGCCTCCACGATGCGGTGACGCGTGCGACCACGTCCCCTTCTTCGTCTCGGATCTCGGCCGTCACCGGATAGTCCTTGGGCTCCGAGACCACAGGACGCTCACAGCTACACTCGGCTATCAGCCGGCCTCGCGCCTTCTTCAGGTACTCGGCGGAGAGCTCCGTCACGATGCCTCTCACGTCGGGCGGAAGCGTGATGAGCATGGCCATTCCACCGGTCAACTCCCCGAGATTGACCAGGGCCACGGCGTGGATGGACGCGAGGTGGTTGCGAACCGAACGGCGGTCACGGAGAGAAAGGCGTGCATAGCCCGGTTCGAGCGCTTCGACTCTGGATCCGATTGTGGCGCTATAGGGAACGATCAGGCGCAGACCTCGGCTGAAGATCCATTTTCCGCCCGGCAGGCTGGAGAGTCGGCGCCACAATCGATGTAGGCGTATGCCAGGTGACTCCATCGGTTGAGCCATGTGCGGCGCCCCGCTTTCTCGACGTTCTATTCATTCCAAGTACGGTTCGGTGAAGGAACATAGGTTCAACTCCGTGTCTCGTAAGGGGACGACCGAACCCAGCCTACGGGTGTACAGACCGAGTCGACATCTCGGGTGGGGATCTCACGGTCGAGTCGGGTCTGTTCGGAGTCGGAGGGACGAGATGATAGAAGGGCTTGTCGGTGCGCTAGTATGGGTCGCGGCGAATGGGGCGTATCGCAACTATGTACGCGAAGGCGAGCGTGGGTTCAAACGTCTGGCCGCGTTCGTGTTGGGTTTTCCGATCACGCTCGTGTCGGCCTTCCTCGTACGGCCCGGGAGACGGGTGAATAGGCTGCAACAGGAGGAAGACGAGGACCGAGCTCTCTTGCTGGAGATCAGGAGGGACACCGCTCTTCGGGAGGGGCTCGGGGAGGGGCTCCGGCAGGGGTCGCGCCTACACGAGGAAGGACCCGCATCCAGGGAATAGCCCACACATCGGTCCTTCCTCGAAATGATGTTATCCTTCCGGCCAAGCCGTTCCTCGTGAGGTGCGGCGCAGCCTCTCGTTCGTCCATGTCTCCCTTGTCCTACGGCCATGCACGTCCTCCGTCAGATGCTCCCCTCGAAGGACGACCTTGCGAGGTTGCTTCGCTTGGCGCTTCCCGTGGCCACCGTACAGGTGGGTGTCATCTTCATGGGAGCCGTGGACGCGGTCATGGTGGGCCACGTTTCGGCGACCGATCTGGCCGCGGTGGCACTGGGTAACGTCTACTTCTTCATGACCGTGAGCTTCGGGCTCGGGACGTTGTTCGCCCTGGATCCGGTCGTATCCCAGGCGTTTGGTGCGGCAGACCGAGCAGGCATCGCACGGGGAGTCCAGCGAGGTCTTATCATCGCACTGGGACTTGCGGTGCTCAGCTCGCTACTCCTGATTCCCGGTCGACCGCTCCTCACCGCCCTGAGGCAGCCTCCGGACGTCGTTCCGTTGGCCGCCGACTACGCCCTGGTGTCGATTCCGGGCGTGCTCCCCTTCTACATCTTCGTCGCTTTTCGGCAGAGCCTTCAGTCCATGGGTCGGGTGGCGCCGATCGTCGTGGCGATCGTCGTGGCTAACTTGGCCAATGTCTTCTTCAACTGGGTCCTGATCTTCGGCAACCTGGGTGCTCCTGCGATGGGGGCGGTCGGATCAGGGTGGGCCACCACTTTGAGTCGATGGCTCATGGTAATCGCTCTCATCGTCATCGCCCGGCCGTTACTGGCACCCTGTTTGAGACCGCTCCGCCGTGACGCGATCGAATTCGGTCCGCTGTGGAGGATGTTCCGACTCGGGGCCCCGATCGGCGTACAGTTCTTCTTGGAATTCGGCGTCTTCGGCGTTATCGGAGTGCTGATGGGCTCGCTCGGGACCGTTTCCATGGCGAGCCATCAAGTGGCGATCAATCTGGCCAGCCTCACGTTCATGATGGCGGTCGGGGTCACGCAGGCGGCGACCATTCTTGTTGGGCAAGCGGTGGGCGCTGGGGACGCCGCCAGTGCCAGGCGCTCCGCAGGGGCCGGCCTCGTGGTCGTGAGCGTCCTGATGACCGTGACGGGAGTGACATTCTTGACCCTCCCCGGTGTATTGGCGCGCGTCTATACGCCCGATGCGGCCGTCGTAGCCCTCGCTACGACGCTGATTCCGGTGGCCGGGATCTTTCAGATCTTCGATGGACTCCAGGCCGTCGCTTCGGGCGTGCTGCGTGGGGTCGGGGATACGTTCGCGCCCATGATCGGCAACCTGATCGGATTCTGGTTGATCGGCTTGCCCGCAAGCCTCTACTTCGGCTTCACACGGGGGCTGGGTCCGCTTGGCCTGTGGTGGGGCATGGCGGTGGGCCTCGGCGCCGTCGCGGTGGCTCTACTCATCCGCGTACGCATCCGGTTCGGAAGAGAGCTGACCCGCATGACAGTGTGATGCACGACATGGGTCAGCTTGAGGTAGGATCATCCTCTCCCCGCCTCGTGTCACCGAGTAATTCCAACATCTCTTCATCACTGAGTCCGACGCTGTCGTAGTCGATGTCGTCCGGAGGGTCCGATGGGAGAACGCCCTCGACGGGAACACCGTCGGAAGGAGAAATAGCCGGAGCCGCATCGGTGGCGGAGCGTTCGGGGGTGGAGCCTTCGGTGGTGGGGCGCTCGGTGGGGGGCTTACCCACGTCCTGGGCGGTGGCGGTTACCGTCGAGATGGGCTCTCCCCACCATGAGCCAAGCACCTCGATCAGTTCCGGAGTGTTCCTGACCCGAAAAAAATATGCACGTCCCACTTTGGGCTTCAGGTATATACCGGGCCGGAGGATTCCCATCGTGAGCGGGAAGCAACCGAACAACGTCTTGCTCAGCCAGACGCGATGGAACCGGCGCAGCGAGATCTCCGCGATGTCATCGGACGTGAAAACACGAGACTTGTACGCGAGCGATTTGATCCGCACGTGGTCCGAGAATATCAACAGCTTACTCGGGAATCGTGCGAGATAGAGTACCGAGACGACCGCTGAAAATACGAGCATGGCCGCGTAGCCGATCGCCTGCGTGGAATAGGCGTCGACACTTTGAAGATACGAGCTAGCGATCCACTGGAAGCCGAAGAAGGTCAGGCGAGCCACGACCAATGCCATGCCTCCGACGAGCACCGTTCCGCCGACTCGGAACAATATCGGCATGCGCAGTCTCGCCACGTAACGGATCTCCTTCATCGGAGCCGGCTGCGTAAGTGCCCAGGCCACGATTCGCAGCGTCAGCCAAAGGAGGGCGAGGACGACCGCTAGGGTGAGTCCCTGGCTCCAGGGCTGGATTCTCGTAAGGGAAAGGATCCGTCGTTCCGGAACCAGATTACGGGCGGAGAAGGAGGCGAGCTCTTGCTGGGTGACCCCTTCGAAAAACGCCAACACATCCGGAAAGTCGGTGTAGGTGTTCGGATCAAAGAAGCGGCGGTAGACCCAAAAATTGAGGGACTCCGACGTCTGATTCGCTCCTCGCAGGCGCTCCACCACCGCCCTCCGGTCCGCCTCGAACTCGGAGGGATCGAGCGAGCCGGTGCGGAGCGCGTCGATCTCTTCTTCGATGACCTCGAGGGCGAAGTCCTGCTGATCCGGGTCGATGGAGCCCCGTATCTGGAGGAGCCGAGCGGAGCCACGTCCTGTCATGGCCACCTGAAGGCTGTACACCGCTTTCTGCTCTCCATAGCGCAAACGTTGATTGAGTCTTCGGCTCAGTAGATCCGCGAGGAAGAGCATCGTGAGGTCATCTTCGGCGGTCGGGTCGAAGAACTTGTATCGGCGCGAATATCGGACGTTGGAGCCGAAGTCCCATCGGTACGTGGCCCATGGCCGATTCGGGTCTGTGAGTTCGAACGGGGCCGCGGCGACCGGTCTGCCTGGAAGAGATCCGAACGAGCGTTCGGCGAGCTCGAGAGTGGCGTCATGATCGAGATCTCCTACGATGGTGAGGGTCATGGCGGCGGGCGCGTAATGGCGGTCGTAGAAGCCTTGGAGGTCCTCCGAGGTGATCCCCTGCAAGTTGGCCCACCGGTCATAGCTTCGTCGCCTACGCGTCTCCAGGCCGAACTCCCTCTTCCAGAAATCGGTGGGCAGCATCCAGGACGGATTCAAGACAGCCCACACGTGCTCGAATAACTCGCGTGGCCTCGCATTGATCTCCAGGGCCACTGGCCGGCGGTTTCGATCCACGACTGCAGGATCCATGGTGTGGGGAGAAACTATGCGCGCGAGCCATTCGATGGCGAACGGACCATGCTGGCGGCTGATAGTGACGTAGTACCAAGTATGATCGGGTGTAGTGATGCCGTTTCGGCGTCCGCCGCGACTCTCGATCGCGTCTTTGACCTCAGCCTCCGTGCGTTCGTCGTGGTCCGAGAAAAGCATATGCTCCGTAAAGTGCGCGAGCTCCTCCTTTCCGCGGGGATCCGAGTCCGAGCCGATGGGGACGTCGACGCTGATGGAGACGTCGAGAGCCCCGGGCAGATGCTTGAACCAGACCTTCATGCCATTGGAGAGGTAATGGGTCTCGAAGCCCGAAAACGGGTTTCGCTGTGACGCGTCTGTCACCGGCTCGAGCGGGGGCCGGCTCGCCGCCTCGGGGGGTGGGGCCAGAGAGTCGGGGGGCCGGGCCAGAGAGTCGGGCTCCTGCCCTCCGACACTCATCGGCGCGATGAGTATCCCGATCATCAGGGACGCACAGGTCGCGGAAGGGAAGCGCATCAGTCGCCCCCACATGTTTTGGCTCGACTCGATCAGCACGGCTCCACCTCCCTAGTATCCTGCGATATACACACGCCTCCTCGGAATGGTTGCTCGACCACAGGCGGCGCGACACCTTTCAGCCTTGTCCCAGGGCCCGGTCGGCCAGGGTCGCACCCCGTACCGATAGTTTGACGCATCCCGAGCCGCAAACGGTTTCATGTCTTTCCACTTCGATCATCTAGACATCCCAGAGGTTATCCGTGTCACGCCGACTCGCCACGGTGACGGCCGGGGCTTTTTCTCGGAGACGTATCGGGCCTCCGTCTTTGAGGGAGCCGGAATCCGAGATGTCTTCCTTCAGGACAACCATGCACGCTCGTCGAGGGGCGTCCTGCGGGGGTTGCACTATCAGGCACCGCCTCGGGCGCAGGCGAAGCTCGTCCGCGTGATCCAAGGCGAGGTGTTTGATGTCGCCGTGGACTTGCGGGTGGGCTCTCCTACTTTCGGACGCTGGGTAGGCGGGGTCCTGTCAGGCGATGACGGCGCAACCCTTTATATCCCCGAGGGATTTGCCCACGGTTACCAATGTCTGAGTGAACACTCCGAACTCGTCTATAAGGTGTCGAGTGAGTTCGACGCAGGGCTAGACGGTGGGATCGCTTGGGACGACGAAACCGTCGGCATCCCTTGGCCGCTGGCAAACCCGAGCCTTTCCGCGCGAGATGGCTCGCTGCCGTCGTTAGCCGAGTCCAATAGCCCCTTCACGTATCCGTTGTGAGGACACGCTGACGGTGGACGAACGGCACATCCGAGTCACCAAGACAGCGCGCTACTTCTCGCTCGGGGCACCGGGTCCCGGTGTCCAACAGCTCTGGGTCGTCTGTCACGGATATCGGCAGTTGGCCAAGCGCTTTCTGCGTCGATTCCACCCACTCGATGACGAGACGCGGCTGATCGTCGCGCCGGAGGGCTTTTCCCGGTTCTACCTTGACGACGGGACTCGGCAGCACGGCAAGGACGACCCGATCGGGTCGTCCTGGATGACCAGGGAAGATCGCGAGAACGAGATTCGTGACTATATCGCCTTTCTCGACCGTGTTCTGGACGAGACGACGAGGAGTCTAGGCGGCGGGCCGGAGAGCCTTACCGTTCTCGGATTTTCCCAAGGTGTCCACACGGTTTGCCGGTGGGTCGTGGCCGGGGACTTCGAAGTTGCTCGTACCGTTCTCTGGGGAGGCTATCCGCCTCCAGACCTCGATCCGGAGCGGAGCCCAGCCCGGCTCGCCGCCACCGACCTCGTTCTGGTACGGGGATTGACAGATCGCCACGTTTCGGAGGAATCGCACGGACGACAGGAGCGGAGACTCGACGAGCTAGGCATACCGTTTCGCACCCTGACGCATCAAGGGGGTCACGAACTCGACCCCGACCTTCTGGGGAAGCTGTCAGACTGATGTGCTCGCCCGAGGGCGTATCCCTCAGAACTCTCCTACGAACGTGATTTCGGGGATCAGATTGTAGCCGGTTTCTCCGGCGACCCGCTGTTGGGCGATGTCGATGAGCGCGCGTACGTCGGCTGCGGTGGCTCCTCCGTGATTCACGATGATGTTGGCGTGATGCTCGAAAATTTGGGCACGTCCATGAACGTGGCCCTTCAGGCCGCACTCGTCGATGAGACGACCCGCTCCGACGCCCTCGATCTTCTGGAAAATCGAGCCCGCACTCGCGTGCACCGCCAGATCGGGATGGCGCTCTTTCCGCCATTCCAGGTTCTCCGCCATGACACGGCGCAGCTCATCCTCGGGCGCTTCATACAGCGCGAAGTCAACCGAGAGGATCATGTCGGCCCGGTGGTGGAGGACGCTGTAATCGTAGGCAAAACAGAAATATTCTCGGTCGACCGTACGCCGGTCTCCTTCTTCGGACAGGATGTCGGCGGCCTCGACGAACTCCTCGATGAAGACCGTCCGCTCCCGTGCCGGTGCGGGGGAGAGGAAGTGAAGGTTCTGCCACATCGCGCCGCCCACCGTGCTCGGGATACCTACGAAGTGATGCAGGCCGCCTAGCCCACGTGCGACCGTTCTCTCGATGAGGTCTGGATAGGTCTCCACGCCTGCTCCGACGCGGACACGAGCGCCGTCGAGGAAGTCGACTCCTGCGACTTCATTGCGGATGACGAGGCCGCGAAAGCCTTTGTCAGCCACAAGAATATTTGCACCCTTGCCCAGCAGAAAGTGGGGGACGTCCAGTTCCCGAACCGCGAGCACGACGTTCGCCAACTCATCTGGGGTACGAGCCCGAAAGAGTCGGTCGGCCGGCCCACCGATGCGGAAGGTAGTGAGAGGCGCCAGGGCGACGTCGACCTCGAGGCGGCGAGGGCTGAGGCGCGCCTCGAGCTCGCGGAAGGCTTGTTCGATCGACATGCTCTCTTGGTCGCTCCGTCTCCTGGATGGCTCAGCTCTGTAGCGGCAAGCAAGATAGACAGCTCAGTGAGTTGCAGGAAGCGCGCCAAGATGTGAACCGTGGGCTTCTCTGCGGGTAAGGCTGACACCCCGGAGTTCCCAGGACGGCCAAAAATAGGAGTCGATATGGTGCGGTGCAGAATTAGGACACGGCTCTAATTACTGTGTTACGAGTGCTTGAAATTTGTTTTGATATGAGATCGACTTTAAACTAGTGAAGGCATAGTTACAGTGAAGGAGGAGAATCATGAAAGATAATGTGGTGTCGGCGCTGATTATCGGTGGGATTATTGGAGGTTCAATAATCCTGAATGGACAACTCACCAATCCTGATCATTCTGATGGAATGAGTGATTCTAATAATGAGGAGGTTTTTCAATTCGAGGGTTCGTTTAGTGAGCTAGAGGATCTGGATTTAGGGTCTCTAGGCGAGTTTGGTCTTGAAATTGAAAACATCACTGAAGATCTAATGTCTAGGGATAGTTCTGTGGAAGGAGACCGTAGAATCAAGATTAAATTAAGAAGGTAGGGGGTGCCCAAGCAGGGTTGTGGAGAATGGTATCAGAATGGTGATTTCCTGAATGCTGGTGTTCCCTGCCCCCCCTGACTGATCGCAGGGCTACCAAGTAATGGGCACCCTCAACGTGGGTGAGTGGGTTGAGGGGGGCGAGACCGTGACCTACGACCCCTGTCCCCCCGACCTAGCTGACGGCAACTAGCCCCCCCTCCCGTGGCACCCAGCCACACCAGCTATCCAGCAGTGTTTTGCCCGTCTGGTATCACGCTTCCGGCGAAATTATCGAAATGGCAACCGTGAGAATGAGGATCTGAACGACCCAACCGGAGCCCCGACACGACGGGACACGTCCCCGAGGAAGCGCGATGCACTGGCTGGTCCGGATCGCGGAGCGCGCCGATTTGAATGGCGATCGTCCCGACGTGCCTCCCGAAACGGTGGCCCAGGACGCCTGGCCGGTGGTGGCCAGGGCCTACCGCGTCGCGGATGAACGCCTGAGCTTCCTGGTTGCTCAATACTTCCGCCTGGAAGTCGCGGACTTCGACGGAGGGGACCGGGACGCGGTCCTGTTGGTCCCCGAGGCGATCTCCCGCAAACACCATGTCTATCCGCTGTACAAGTCGGATCGACATCTACTGATAGCCACGTGTGACCCAACGGACATAGAGGCAGGACGGGCTCTCGGGTTCAGCTCCGGTCACACGACGGTCTTCCAGGTTGCATCCCCGCACGCGATTCGCGAGGCGCTCGACGCGCGGTTCTCCGGCGGGCTGTCATGTAGGACCCTCGGGATCCCGCGTTTGCGGGGCCCTGACTCGCCAAGGTTGTCCGAACCCTCCCCCGGTTTAGGTTCCGGGCACCTTATATGAATTCCTGACACCTCAAGAGTGCGAATGAATCGTATCTTCGAGCGATTGGTTGTGTTCGCGGTCGCGTTGATCGTGTTCTTTCCCACTCTCGCTACGGCACAAACCGAGATTAGTGCTCGGGGCGCGACGGTCACGATAGGCGGTCGTTTACACGTCCAGGCGAGAACGTCGACCGTCGATGGTGCCGTTGCACTCGACTCTTATGTACGCAGAGCCCGCATATTCGTAGGGATTGAGGTGAACGACTTCTTCGAGGCGCGTATCCTTCCCGATTTTGCGGGCGGGCGGGCGACCCTCAGGGACGCTTATGTCTCCCTCAAGTTCGACCCCCTCTTTTCGCTCTCGATGGGACAACTGAAGCGGGCGTCCGATATCTTCGCGTTCAGCAGCAGCACGCAACTCAGCATCATCGAGCGCGACGGCGAAGTCCCGGGCGCTAGCGGCTGTCCCGGTGGTGCGGGTGGTGCGTGCAGCTTCGGCAGCGTGACGAGGGATCTCCTGTACTCGGGACGAGACATGGGCATGCGGATCGAGGGGATACGCGGGCGCTTTTCGTACATGGGCACGATCACCAATGGCACGGGAATCAATATCCCGGACGAGAACGCGAGCAAGTCCTTCGCGGGTCGAGCCAACTTCGCCGTGAAGCAGGGGCTCGTGGTGTCCGGCTTCGTTGGTGTCCACGACTACCTGAGCGTTGGCGGCGAGACCGGTCATGCTGAGATCTATGGCGCCGACCTGGAGGTTGGAGAGTGGACTGAGGGGGTCCATATCCAGGCCGCGATCGCCACCGGAGAAAATTGGCGCGTGCTCGACACGATGGGTGAACCGGTCTCCTTCCTGACGAGCCAGGTGGTGATCACGTATTACTTCCCCCTGAGTTCCGAACGTTGGGCCGGAGTCGAGCCGCTCGCCCGGGTCAGTCGAACGGACCACGACACCAGAGGTGCGGGTGACGGCACATGGCTCATTACTCCCGGCCTGTCGCTGTATGTGTCGGGTCGCAATAAGATCGGGAGTAACTTGGACATCTACCGCTCTGAAGCGGGCGTCACAAAACTCTCTCTTAAAGTTCAGGCGTTCGTGTACTTCTAGTTGCGGATCGTTTTCGGCGTCCGCCTTGCGGGCGTTACATGAGCCTCTCGAAGCCCCGATCGGCAGATTGACAGATCTACCCCGAGCCTGCGAGCTTACTGGGCTTTCAAACGGCCATCACGCAAGGAATTGACCACCCAGATGCTCAAACCGGTAAGAGGTCGGATCATCGTCATCTTGGCGCTGATCGTTGTGAGTCTCGGCTACCTCTATAAGAACAGTATCAAGCTCGGACTGGATCTCCAGGGGGGCATGCACCTCGTTCTCGAGGTTGACGACCCGGACGGGACGATGACCGCGGACGCGCGCGCCGACGCCATCGACAGGGCCGAACGCATTCTTCGCACACGAATCGACGAATTCGGAGTGGAGGAGCCGCTGATCCAAAAGGTGGGAGCCGACCGCATCATTGTGGAATTGCCCGGCAACACTGATGAGAGCCGCGCAAAAAACCTAATTCAGCAGTCGGCGTTTCTGGAGTTCAAGCTGGTGCTGCCGGTGAGCGAACTCGAGTCGGCGCTTGCGCGGATCGACCGCCAGATCGTGGGCGTACTGGGGGAGGACGTGCTTCGGGAGATGGGACAGGATGCCGAGGGCCCTTCTCAGGACGTCCAGAACCTCATCTTCGGCGGGCAGGCCGCAGACACACTTGCGGCCGACAGCGCCGATGCGGCAGCCGAGGAGCAAGAGGAGCAGCTGGTAAACTTGAGACCCTTTACCGCCCTTCTCGCCTCTGGTGATTTCGAAGGGACGTACCTGGTCGCGCTCGAAGACGTAGAGGTCGCGAACCAGTTCTTGGCTATCCCGGAGGTGAGGCGTGCGCTTCCCCGGGACGTGTCACTCCACTGGGACGCGACACCGATGGGCGTAGGGCAGCGGACGTACATGCGCCTCTACGTCACGGAGGAAGACGCGTTCCTCACCGGAGATATGCTGGAGGATGCGAGCGCGCAGCGCGACCCACAGTTCAACCAGGCTCAGGTGACCTTCCAGTTCAACCGGGCCGGTGGACGGCGTTTCTCCACCTTCACGACCCAGCACATCGGAGATTACATCGCCATCGTCTTGGACGACGAGGTGGTGAGTGCGCCCGTCGTGCGAGATAGAATCGGAGCCAGCGGCGTGATCGAGATGGGGAATGCCGACATCGCGGAGGCGGCCGATCTGGCTCTCGTCCTACGGGCGGGGGCCCTACCCGCCAAGTTGAGAATCATGGAAGAGCGTACGGTAGGTCCGTCACTCGGCCAGGATTCGATCGATCGCAGTCGGATCGCGGGCATAATTGCCGTCGTTGCAGTGGTGGTCATCATGATCGGCTACTACAAGATGGCGGGCGTGTTAGCGGTGCTGGCACTCAGCGTATATATGATGCTCGTGCTCGGTTTACTCTCGGCGTTCGACGCGACGCTCACGCTGCCGGGAATGGCCGGCCTCATTCTGTCGCTTGGTATGGCCGTGGACGCCAACGTGCTCATATTCGAAAGGATCCGAGAGGAGTTGGCTCTTGGTAGAGCAACCCGGACTGCCGTCGATGAGGGTTTCCAACACGCACTTTCCGCGATCGTGGACGCCAACATCACGACGCTCATTACCGCTCTCATTCTGTTCCAGTTCGGCACGGGGCCGGTCAAGGGCTTCGCGGTCACGCTGTCCTTCGGAATTGTGGCATCGTTCTTCTCCGCCTTGTACGTGACGAAAACCTTCTTCCTGATCTACTTATCGGGTAAGAAGGCCTCAGACCCGATCAGTATTTGAGACCGCGTCCATGAGACTGTTCAACGACGCGAATTTTCCGTTCATCGAACATCGCCACGTCGCGTACGTGTTCTCCACAATTGTGATTGTGCTGGGTGTCGCGGGTATGGCCTTCAACATCTTCTCGATGGGGAGCTGGCAGAATTACGGCGTCGACTTCACGGGAGGATCCTTGATCCAGGTCCAGTTCCGCGACGCTACCACGGCAGCCCAGCTCAGATCCGCCCTCGGTGGCGCACAGGCGCCACCGATCACACGGTTCGGGGAAGAGAACGAATTCGTGATCCGGGCCCCCCTGGGTGAGGAGGAGGTGGATGTGGTCCGGGCGCGGCTCGAAGACCAGCTCACGGCGGCGTTCGGTAGCGACCTGTTCACCGTCGTTCGGACCGACACCGTAGGTCCCAAGATCGGAAGCGAGCTGCAACGAAACGCCGGTCTTGCCATTCTGGCCTCCTTTGTACTGACCCTCGTGTACATCGCCTTTCGATTCGAGCTCCGTTTTGGCCTTGCTTCGGTCATCGCGACGGCGCACGACATCATGATCACCTTGGGATTCCTGGCGGTGTTTCGCGTGGAGATCGCGCTGCCGACCGTGGCGGCCATCCTTACGATCGTGGGGTACTCGCTGAACGATACGATCGTAGTGTTCGATCGGATCCGGGAAAACCTGAACGCAAAGGGTGGTCGTCGTGAGGATCCGACGGCCCTGGTGGACCGTTCCATCAATGAGACGTTGCCCAGGACCGTACTCACGTCCGGGACCACCCTGGTGGTATTGCTGGCTCTGCTTTTTGTCGGTGGCGCCGTGATTAGGGACTTCACCTTGGTGTTGATCTTGGGTGTCGTGGTCGGGACGTATTCCTCGATTTTCGTGGCCTCACCGGCGCTTCTCGAGATCCAAAAGAGGCTTGGTGATGGATCCGGAGACCGTGACCGGAAAAAGCGCGGGGCGAGAGCGACTGCCTGAGTCGGTGTTCGACAGTCACTGCCATCTCACCCACGCCCGCTTCGACGGCGATCGGGCGTCGGTTCTCGACAAAGCGGCCGATGCCGGTGTGACCCACATAGTCACGATCGCCTCCGATCTGAAGGACTCCGAGGCCGGAGCGGCCCTCGCGCGAGCCCGCACCGGTCTGTGGTCGACGGCCGGGGTCCACCCTCACGAGGTGTCGGGCACTCCCGACGCCGACCTAGATGGGATCCGAGAGCTCGCGACGGAGCGAGCCGAAGTGGTGGCCATCGGAGAGACGGGCCTGGACTTTTTCTACGATCACGCGCCGCGCGAGCTCCAGAGAACATGGTTCGAGAGACATCTCGCGTTGGCTCACGACCTAGGGTTGCCCGTCGTCATCCACAGTCGTGAAGCTGAGGACGATACGATCGACCTCATACGCAACGCCCCGAGCTCACTCCGCCTCATACTCCACTGTTTCACGGCGAGCCTGAAGCTTCTGGAAGCTGGCCTTGCAGAGGACTGTTACGTGTCCTTCTCCGGGATCATCACCTTTGCCAAATATGATGGTGCGGACGCGGTACGAGCCGTCCCGGGCGACCGAATTCTCGTAGAAACGGACGCGCCGTACCTTACACCGGCCCCCTTTCGAGGCCAGCGGAATGAGCCGTCCTTCGTCGGCCACGTGATCGAAAGTGTAGCACGGATGCGAGGTGAGAGCGTCGCGGGGGTCGCTCGTGCCACAGCCGCGAACGCTGCCAGCTTCTACGCCATTCAGCTCTGAGTTGCAGGGCATACTCCGTCGTCCGTGTCTTGTCGCTGAGTGCTACCTTAGGGGCAACACACACTCTTGTCTGTCACTCGTGACTCGGGTTTTGGGATGTCGCGCACGATCGAAGTTCTTCCTGACCTCGTAGCCAACCAGATCGCCGCCGGCGAAGTCGTCGAGCGGCCAGCGTCGGTCGTGAGGGAGTTGGTCGAGAACGCGCTGGATGCGCGACCGACCCGGGTCGAGATCACTCTCCAACAGGGGGGCAAGCGCCGCATCCTCGTCATTGACGACGGTATCGGAATGGGGCGCGAAGATGCCCTGATCTCCCTCGAGCGGCACGCGACGAGCAAGATTCGGGTGGCGGATGACCTTCGAACGGTATCGACGCTCGGGTTCAGGGGCGAGGCGCTTCCCTCCATCGCGGCCGTTTCTCGTATGACGCTCGAGACCAGAGCGGAGGCGGACGACGTCGGAACTCGCATACGCATCAAGTCCGGAACGATCACCGGGGTGGAGGATTTTCCGAGGCAGCGGGGCACGACGGTGGAGGTTGCGAACCTGTTCTTCAACGCGCCTGCGAGATCGAAATTCTTAAAGGCGACAGGGGCGGAGACTCGGGCCGTGGCTGAGGTCGTGAACGTGCTGGCCATGGCCAATGTTGGGGTCGGCTTTACCCTTACCGCTGATTCACAAGTGTTGCTTGAACTTCCTTCCGTCGAAGATCTCCACGCTCGCATCGTTGAAATCTGGGGGCCGGAGAATGGCCGAACCCTCATCCCCGTGGCCTTGGAGTTGGGTGCGACGAGGGTGCGTGGCCTGGTGCAACGACCCGACGCGACTAGAAAGGGGCCGCGCCGCGCCTACTCGTTCGTGAACGGACGCCCATTCCGCAGTCGGCACCTTCGGGCGGCCGTAGATCGCGGATACCGTACCACTGTCCCCACGCATGCTCGTCCGTGGGTCTTCCTCTTTCTGGATGTGCCACCGAATGCTGTGGACATGAACGTCCATCCGGCCAAGGCCGAGGTGCGCTTTCGTGATGCGGAGGCTATCGAGGCGCTGGTCGAGAAGGCGATTCACGAATGCCTGGCGTCCGAGGCGAGTTCGGCCTCTCTCGATTCTGGCCCGCCTCCGCTCTCAGTGCGTGAGCCGGTTCGGCCCCCACCTGTGGTCTCGCATGCCGAAGTGAGTCAAACAGCGCTCTTCCTCGCGGGCGGTGGTCCCGATGGGGCCGGCCAGAACGGGGTCGACATCGATGACGAGTCGGAGTGGATTCCTGTGGTTGAAGAGCAGCCCCGCCTCTGGCAGCTCCTCCACACCTATGTGCTGGCGGAGACGCGTGAGGGGCTGATACTCATCGATCAACATTCGGCGCACGAACGGATCCTGTTCGAAAGGTTGACCAAGGCCTTCGAGGTGGGTGGTCAGACCGGGCAACGGCTTCTCTTTCCGATCACCGTACGGCTGTCGAAGGCCGAGCTCATAGAGGCTGAGGCGCTGACGAACATTCTCAATGCGGTGGGCTTCGAGGTCGGGAGCTTTGGGGGCAACACGCTCATCGTGCATGCGGTCCCGGATCCTCATCCCTATTTCGATCCAGAACGATGCATCCATGATATGATGGAGGAGTTGGTTCGAGGATCGGACCTCACGCGCTCCGCCAAGAACCAGCACGAGAGAATCGCCATGACCTTCGCGTGCAAAGGGTCCATCAAGGCGGGTCAGAGGCTGAAGGAGCGGGAGATGCAGGAATTGTTCGACCAGCTCTTCGCCACGGAGCTCCCCTACCACGACGTTCACGGCCGACCCACCATTGTCCGCCTCAGCAAGGGCGAATTGGAGAAAAAGTTCGGTAGGTGAGGGATTTTCTCGCGATCACCGGTCCCACGACCTCGGGAAAGACCAGGCTCTCGATGGCGGTTGCCGGGCTGGTCGACGCCGAGGTCGTCTGCATGGATTCTCGACAGATATACCGAGGCATGGACATCGGCACGGACAAGGCGCCGAGCGAATTTCATGAGCGAGTGCCACATCACGGACTCGATATTCGGGCGCCCAATGAGGCGTATAGTGCCGGTCAGTTCGGTCGTGACGCGCGCAGCTGGATCACGGAGATCCGGGGAAGGGGGCGGGTGCCGCTCTTCGTTGGCGGGACGGGTCTCTTCTTGAAGGCCCTCACGGACCCCATCTTTCGGCAACCCCCAATGGATTCCGAGCGTCTGCAGAGCTTGCGACGCTTCCTCGCCTCCCGACCGCGGGAAGAACTGGAGCGCTGGGTCTGTGGGCTGGATCCCGCTCGCGCGCGAGTCGCGCGCCAGGGGGGGCCGCACCGCTTGGGCCGGACGATCGAGGTGGCGCTTCTCACCGGACGCACGCTGTCGTGGTGGCACGAACGGGGTGAGCCGGACCAAGAGCCTCTGAGTGGAGTGATCGTCGTTCTCGAGATGGATCGAGAGGAGTTGGACCGCCGGATCGACGCCCGAGTAACCCGGATGGCGGACGCTGGACTCGTCGACGAGGTGAACGGATTGCTCGAGCGAGGATACGGACCGGACGACCCCGGAATGAGCGGCACGGGTTATCGTGAGATCTGCGCGAGCTTGAGGGGGGAAATGAGTCTCGACGATGCACTGGAGAGAATGCGATCGCAGACCAGGAAATACGCGAGGAGGCAGCTCACGTGGTTCCGGCACCAACTGCCGGAGGATACCGTGCGCGTGGACGCGTCATTGCCGCTGACTGTCCAGACCGAAGAGGTCGCCGCCGCCTGGGTAGAGCGTCGACAACATCGTGAGGGGAGGGAGTGAGGCTATGAGGATCGGGATCACATGTTATCCGACGTACGGGGGTTCCGGAGCGGTTGCGACCGCATTGGGCGCCCAACTCGCGGAACGGGGCCATGAGATACATTTCGTTTCATATGATCAACCCTTCCGCCTAGAGCGTTTCCGCAAGGGGGTGTTCTTTCACGAAGTAGAGATGAAGCACTACCCTCTCTTTGAGCATCCGCCGTATACGCTTGCACTGGCCGTGGCGCTGCACAATGTGGCGCGCGTTCACGACCTCGACGTGATCCACGTTCACTATGCCATCCCTCACGCGACGTCCGCGTGGATTGCGCAGGAGATGCTCGAAGGCGACGGACCCCCGGTCGTGACCACGCTCCACGGGACAGATATCACCCTGGTGGGCCTGCGCCCGTCCTTCCAGCCCATCACCCGCTTTTCGATCATGCGCTCGAACGGGATCACGGCGGTGTCGAGTTTCCTCAAGGACGAGACCGTGCGTGATTTTGGCGTTCCGCCGGATCGTATCGAGGTGATTCCGAACTTCATCGATACTGACGTCTACGTTCCCGCGAGGGAGCCTTGTCATCGCTACTCGCTGGCGGAGGAGGGCGAAAAGATTCTGATGCACGTTTCCAATTTCCGTCCAGTGAAGCGGGTTCAGGACATCGTCGAGGTGTTCGCGCGCGTGTCCAAACAACTGCCGGCTCGACTGATCATGATCGGGGATGGACCGGAGAGGCCCCGTGCTCTGGAGCGGGCCCAGGCCCTCGGAGTCGAGGATCGGGTCGTCTTCCTGGGAAAGCATGCCTCTGTGGAAGAGCTCTTGCCGTGCGCGGACCTCTTTCTGCTCACCAGCGGTTCAGAGTCGTTTGGTCTCGCCGCCCTCGAGGCCATGGCGTCGGGTACTCCGGTCATTGCGACGACGGTGGGTGGCTTGCCGGAAGTCATCCCGCACGGGGAGGCCGGATATCTGTTCGAGACGGGAGCCGTGGAGCAGATGGCCGAGGGGGCATTGGAACTCTTGCGAGATTCGGCCCGTTGGAAGGAGTTCAGTCATGCCGCCCGCGCGGTCGCCGTTGATCGCTTCTCGGCGGAGAGGGTGGTCCCTCTTTATGAGGCTTACTATCGATCCGTGTGTGGAGCGCGAGGGTGACACTCTGGGAGGCTCTCCTTCTCGGGTTCGTTCAGGGTGCGACCGAGTTCTTGCCCGTGTCGAGCTCGGGGCACCTAGTGGTGGGGCAGGCTCTGTTGGGGCTCGAAATTTCGGGCGTGCGCTTCGAAGTGGCGGTTCATGTGGCGACCCTCATCTCTGTCCTCGTCATTTACAGAACCCGGCTGCGGGATCTCTTGGGCGGAGTCATTCGAGGAGATCCGGCGGCTAGGAGGTACCTCGGGCTCCTGGCGCTCGCCACCGCTCCAGCGGCGTTCCTCGGTGTGTTCTATGGTACCGCGATCAAAGCGCTCTTCGAGAATCCTTTGGTTCCTGCGACGGCTTTCTTGGTCACGGGGTCGATTCTCTGGAGTACCCGGTGGATCCGGGGTGGGCAGGCTGTGCGGCAACTCGGCGCTCGCGGGGCGATTTTCATCGGCCTGGCGCAGGCCTTCGCCCTGGTACCCGGCATTTCGCGGTCCGGAAGCACGGTGGCCATGGCCCTGTGGCTCGGAGTCGCCCCGGTGGAGGCAGCGGCTTTTTCATTCCTCATGGCGATCCCGACGATCGGCGGTGCCGCGCTCCTCCAACTGTCCGATCTCAGCTCGGGCGATCCGTCCTTGTCGACGGCCGCTCTGGTCGCGGGATCTGTCGTGGCAGCAGTGACGGGAGTCGTGGCGATTCGAGCGTTCGTAGCGCTCTTGGCCCGGCGAGCCTTCTACCGCTTCGGCATCTACTGTTGGGTGCTCGGTGTGGCGTTTCTGATCTACCTGCTTGTCTAGGGGCCTCGTCGGATGCGCCGCTGGGAGGGGGAGTCGGTCGCAGTGTGGCAGCGGCGATGGAACGTGCCCTATGTGGAGATACACGACAGCCTGCCCTCCACGAATGCGCGTGCCCGTGATCTAGCGCGTGAGGGTGCGGAGCCGTTCTCCGTCGTTATTTCGGAGGCTCAGACGGCAGGAAGGGGGAGAGGCGGCAAGCGATGGGACTCCCCAGCGGGAATGGGTCTTTGGCTATCGTTTCTTCTACGAGTACAGGCCTCGGGTGACCCTACCCTCGTGCCGATCTTGGTAGGGCTTGCCGCGGCACGCGCGATCGAGGCGTTGTGTTCGACGTTGGTGGCGGGGATCAAGTGGCCCAACGATGTCGAGCTGGAAGGTCGCAAGGTCGCAGGGATTCTTTGCGAGCGGGAGGGTGTCGATGCGCTGGTCGTAGGTGTCGGCATGAATGTTCGGCAGTCTGAGGACGATTTTGCTCCTGCCCTCCGGGCGTGTGCTACTTCCCTGAAGGCGGCCGGATGTCGAGTCGATCGAGGAGAGCTCGCCCGCATTCTTCTGGGAGAAGCTCGCCTTGTCCTCGATCCGCTTCCGGGGATCCTCGATGACGCCTTGAGGCGCGAGCTGCGGCGCCGAGATACGTTGATCGGACGGAGGGTGAGCACCGACACAGGGTCGCAGGGCAGGGCGATGGGCATCGCCCCGGATGGTGCGCTGCTCATGGAGGTGGACGGCGTATCCACTGCGGTCCGCGCCGGGGGTGTCCGGGTAGAGTCGCGGTCATCGGAAAACGGAACGTGAATCAGCTAGGAGAAGGATGACATGGATCTCGTCATCGACGTTGGCAACAGTGAGACAGTGATCGGGCTCGTGGAATCGGAGGGCCTTCATCTCGTGGCTCATTGGCGGGTCAGTACACCGGTGCCTCGTACCGTGGACGAATACGGCCTGCTGCTCCGTGCTCTGCTCCGAAATGACGACTTCGCTCCGAAGGACGTCCGTATGGCCTCAATCGCATCAGTCGTTCCTGGTGTAACCGGAATCGTTACGGAGACGCTCGAGCGGCTATTGGGGGAGGCGCCTGTGGTCGTGACCGCCCAAAGCGCGCTCCCGATTCGCTTGGATGTAGAGGAGCCTCTCT
>Ga0310124_10000267_pt1 | contig 35329 bp, 37 predicted proteins | sample CB11b_AW_Bot5_MG_FD_203507 | JGI IMG/M metagenome (GOLD analysis project Ga0310124, IMG submission 203507) | Marine microbial communities from Western Arctic Ocean, Canada - CB11b_AW_Bot5 | ecosystem: Environmental > Aquatic > Marine > Oceanic | place: Canada: Western Arctic Ocean | collected...
TACTACGAACCGACCGACCGGGGGCACGAGGCGCAGATGAAACAACGGCTCGAGGAACTGAAGCGGCGGCGGGGGAAGTAGTTGGGGGTGGGGGGCGGTGGGGAGGGCGGTGTTGGAGCCGGGACAGCCACGCCCTGCGATTCGCCTGCGGCGAACCGTGGCGAGAGCCAGTCCCTGGGATTAGCTACCTGTTGAAAAACACAAGTTTGGGGATGGGACGGGGTCAGACGCCGCCCACAGAAAGTTCCGCTCCACCCAGAACGGCACGCAGGTGGGGCCTGAACCCTTTTCAACCAGCACTCGTTGCAACTCGAAGAAGGGGTCAGGCCCCGCCTGCGAAACGCGGCAGGTGGAGCAAACCCCGTTGTGGGCGGCGTCTGACCCCAGGGTCCGAGTTCTTCAACGGGCTGTTAGCTGCCGAACACCGCGGTCTCCAGGCCGCAACGCAGCCGGACCCGCTCGGCAATCGCCTCAAGCTCGGCGTCGCTCAACGCCGTCACGAAGCTCTCGGCCGGAGGCCGCGCCACGGTGTAGACCTGCACCAGCTTCAACCGGCCCCCCTCCGAAACGATCTCGCACAGCCGATCGCAGAATGCCTCGATCTCCGACTCCGGCACCGCCTCACCCGAGACCCTCATGAACAGGCTCTGGATCACCACCGGCCACCTCCGCGCCGCCGCCGTGATGTTCTCGAGCACCCGGGCCAGGGGCACCACCGTCCGTTCGATCAGCTGGTAGTACTCGTCGGTGCCCGCCTCGAGCTTGGCCCAGATCTCACCGTTGTGTTCGTTGAGCGTCTCGAGTCCCGCCTCGACAACCTCGCGATGAAACATGCTGGCGTTGGTGATCAGTATCAGCCGGGCCGCCTTCGCTCCGGCCCGGTCCTTGACCCCCCCCACCCGCCTGACGATCTCGTCGAAGTTCCGGTAGGTCGTCGGTTCGCCGTCGCCGGAGAAGGCGATGTCGTTGAGTCGCCTGAGTTCTTCGGGGACGTTGGCGAAGGTGGGGTCGTCCCACAGCGACCCGTCAAAGACGCGTTCGAGCAGAGCCTCGAGTTCTTCGAGAACCGCATCGAGTTCGACAAAACGCGTCTCGGCCTGGCTGGTCCGGTCGACTTGGCAGTAGATGCAGTCGAAGTTGCAGATCTTGTCGGGGTTGAGATTGATGCCGACCGAGAGGCCGTGGCTGCGACGCGAGAGCACCGGATAGACGAAACGGTTCTCTTGGAACGTCCGCGGGTGATGCCGGTGTTGTTCCAGCGAGGTCATCGGCCAACTCCGCCCCTAGACTTCCTTCGAGTCGATCCAGGTCATCATCCGACGCAGTTCCAGGCCGATCTTTTCGATCGGGTGATTCCTCTGGCTGCGACGCTTGGCCTGGAAGGTCGGCTGGTTGGCCTTGTTCTCGAGCATCCACTCGAGGGCAAACTGCCCGTCCTGGATCTCCCGCAGGATCCTCTTCATCTCGGCACGGGTCTCGTCGGTGACGATCCGCGGCCCGCGGGTGTAGTCGCCATACTCGGCGGTGTTCGACACGCTGTACCGCATGTAGTTCAGCCCGCCCTGGTAGAACAGATCGACGATCAACTTCAGCTCGTGCATGCACTCGAAGTACGCCATCTCGGGCTGGTAACCCGCTTCGACCAGCGTGTCGTAGGCGGCGGTGACCAGGGCGCTGACGCCGCCGCACAGCACCACCTGCTCACCAAACAGATCCGTCTCGGTCTCCTCGGCAAACGTCGTCTCGATCACGCCGCCCCGGGTGCCGCCGATGCCCTTGGCGTAGGCCAGTGCCAACTGACGCGACTCGTCGGATGCGCCCGGCAACAGGGCGATCAGCGACGGGACTCCGCCTCCGTTTTCGTACTCGATCCGGACCAGGTGACCCGGCCCCTTGGGTGCCACCAACGCGGCGTCCACACCCTCGGGCGGCACCACCTGGCCGAAATGGATGTTGAACCCGTGCGAGCACAGCAGCAGGTTGCCGGTCTCGAGATTCGGCTCGATCTCGCTGCGGAATACGTCCCCCTGCACCTCGTCGGGCAAGAGGATGTTGACCAGGTCTCCGGCCCGCGTCGCATCCTCGATCGACATCGGCTCGAAACCCTGGGCAATGGCCAGGTCGTAGTTCGCACTGCCTGGCCTCTGGCCCACGACCACATTCAGCCCGCTGTCACGGAGATTCTGGGCCTGGGCATGCCCTTGGCTGCCGTACCCGAGAATGGCAATCGTCTTGTCCTTGAGCAGTGACAGGTCCGCGTCGTCTTCGTAGTAGATCTTGGCAGCCATGAATTGATGTCTCTGGGGTGGGGGATTCTGCGGTGGTGGTGCGGTGGTGGTGCTGCGGTGTTACTGCGGGGGTGGGGGACAGCAGGCTCGGGTCATTCCGGCTGCGGATCCCCTTCGGTCTCGGTCTCCTCGCTCGCGGGGTCCTCATCGCCCGAGTCGTCCTCGGGCGGCTCGGACTGCTCGAGCTCATTCTCCTGCTCGGCCCGCAGCAAGGCCACCCGTCCGGTACGGACCATCTCGATGATCCCGTAGGGCCGAACCAGGTCGATGAACGACTCGAGTTTCCGTTCCTGCCCTGAGATCTCGACCATCACGTGCCCCGGGCTGACATCGACAATCTTGCCCCGAAAGATCTCGACCAGTTCCCGAATCTCGCCGCGGCTGCCATTGCCGGTGCCCGACGTGACGCCGCTGTTGGTGCTGACCTTGATCAGCATCAGGTCCCGCTCGACGAAGTTGCGATTCGAGAAGTTGAGCACCTTGACGACGGTGACGATTTTCTCGAGCTGCTTGCGGACCTGGTCGAGCACCCGACCGTCGCCGTTGACGACAAAAGTCACCCGAGAAAACTCGGGGTTCTCGGTCTCGCCCACCGCGAGGCTGTCGATATTGAAGGCGCGTGAGGCGAGCATGCCGGAGATGTGCGCGAGCACACCGGGCTGGTTGGTGACCAGGGCTGAAAGCACGTGTCGCATGAATCGTGTCCGTCCCGGATCGAGTCGACTCGTGATGAGCGACCTGCACCCGACGGTGGGGTGATTGCCGTACACACGGGGGGAACGTTTCAGTGTAAGGAAGCGGTCGGGCACGGGGAAGCTTGACACCCGGGTACCGGCGGTGTTGGATTGCCGAGCCCCTTCGGGACACTCCCGGTGGGCAGGTAGGACGGAGCCGACGGCATGGCCAGAGTCTGGCGCTACGCGGTCCACGACGCACCTCGAGTGAAGTCGCTCTCGGCCGAGCTGAGAGTCCCGGCACTGGTGGCCCAGGTGCTTTTGGCTCGAGGCGTCGAGTCAGCCGAGTCGGCTCGGGAGTTCCTTTCGGCCCGTCTCACCGATCTCCACGACCCCTCGCTGCTGCCGGGCATCGACGAGGCGGCCGATCGCATCGTGGCGGCGATCGCCGACAAGCGATTGATCACCATCTACGGCGACTACGACGTCGACGGCGTCACCGGCACCAGCCTGCTGTGGCACTGCCTGACGTTGGCCGGCGGCCGGGTCGAATACACGATCCCCGATCGGCTCAACGACGGCTACGGCCTGAACCCCAAAGCCATCAGGACCCTCGCCGAACAGAACCCCACGCAACTGGTCATCTCGGTCGACTGCGGCATCGCCAGCATCGAAGAGGCGGCATTGGCGGCCGAACTGGATCTGGAACTGATCATCACCGACCACCACACGATCGGCGAAGAGTTGCCGGCCGCCGCGGTGCTGGTCCACCCGAGGTTGCCCGGCAGTGAGTATCCCTTCGGAGACCTCTGCGGGGCCGCGGTCGCCTTCAAGCTGGCCTGGGCCATCTGTCAACGACTGGGCGACGGACGCAGGGCCTCGCCACAGATGAAGGAATTCCTGCTCTCGGCCGTCGGCCTGGCCGCGATCGGAACCGTCTCGGACGTGATGCCCCTGCTGGGCGAAAACCGCGTGCTGGTCCGGTTCGGCCTGGCCGGATTGCCCGGTCGCGCCTCCGTGGGACTCAAGGCACTGCTCGACGTCTCGGACAAGCAGCCTCCGCTGGAGGCCGAGGATGTCGCGTTTGCGATCGGACCACGCATCAATGCCGCCGGTCGACTGCAGCAGGCTCGGCTGGCCGTCGAACTGCTGACCACCTCCGATGAACACAAGGCCCGCCAACTGGCCACCCACCTCGATAAGCTCAACAAGGACCGCCGCAGCCTCGAAACCCGCATCTTCAAACAGGCCAAAAAGCAGGTGGCCGAGCATCCCGAATGGGAGGACTCCGCGGCACTGGTGCTGGCCAGCAACGACTGGCACGCCGGAGTGATCGGGATCGTGGCCAACCGGATCGCCGAGGAGTTCGAGAAGCCGACCGTGATGCTGGCACTCTCGGCCATGGAAGGCACCGGCCGCGGCTCGGCCCGCTCCTTCGCCGGCTTCGATCTCTACTCGGGCATCGCCGCCTGCTCACAACACCTGCTGACCTTCGGAGGACACCACGCCGCGGCGGGAGTCTCGATCAAGTCGGACCAGGTCGCGGCCTTCCGCGAGGCCTTCTCGAGTTACGTGGCCGAGCATCATTCGGTCAGTGACGAGGACCTGGAATTGCGAGTCGATGCGGAGGTGCTGCTGGGGGACCTGAGCCACAAGGCGATCGTCGCACTGGATGCATTGAGCCCCTTCGGCCAGGGCAACCCCCGCCCCCGCTTCTCGGCCTCCGACGTCGAACTCGCCGAAGACCCCCAGACGATGGGCGAGGGCGATCGGCACCTGAGACTGGCTCTGAAGAACGGCAACCGACCGCTCAAGGCCGTCGCCTTCGGCCGGGGGGAATGGGCCGAGCCAATCCGGACCGCACAGGGACCACTGTCGATCTGCTTCGAACCACTGATCAACCGCTGGAAAGGCCGGGAATCGGTTGAATTGAGACTGATCGACTGGAAGTCGGGATCGGGAATCGACTGAGAAGGCCACAACCGGGCAAAAGCCCGCCGACTGGGCTGAACCCACCCACACCGGAATGTCGATTTGTCGTAAGGACGGGTGATCGACTACCTTCAGGGTTTCTGCCACGCCGGAACCCCCGCAGTTCCTCTCGACCAGGACCACGCGATGTCGTTGTTGCTCGAGAACATCTCAAAGAGCTACCGGGAACCGGACGGCGGCCGCCTGCCGGTGCTCGAGATCGAGCGATTCGAGATGTCTCGGGGCGAGCAGATGGCGTTGGTCGGAGCCAGCGGCGGCGGCAAGACCACGCTGCTGAATATCATCTCCGGCATCTCCTCAGCCGACTCCGGACGCGTGATTATCGACGACACGCTGGTCTCGGAGATGCCCGAACCGATCCGCGACCGGTTTCGGGCCGAGCGGATCGGGTTTGTCTACCAGACGTTCAACCTGCTGCCGGCCTTCACGGCGTTGGAGAACGTGTTGTTGGGAATGAGTTTTTCGCGGGGCCGAGTCGACCGCCACCGTGCGCTGGAATTGCTCGAGAGTGTCGGGCTCTCGCACCGCCTCAACCACCGGCCCGGACAACTCTCCGTCGGCGAACAGCAACGCGTCGCGGTCGCCCGGGCGCTGTCCAACCGCCCGTCGTTGCTGCTGGCTGATGAGCCGACCGCCAACGTCGACCTGGCCAACCAGCAAACCATCCTCGACCTGATCCGCACCGCCTGCACCGCCGACAGCGTCGCACTGCTGCTGGTGACCCACTCGGGCGATGTCGCCGAACAGTTCGACCGCGTCGAGCGGCTCGAGGACTTCAACACAGCCGCCCTCGTCACCCCCGAGGCCTCACGATGAACCTCTGGGCGATCGCCATCAAGAGCGTCCGGCAACGGGCCCTGGCCAGTGCGCTGACATCGCTGTCGGTCGCCCTGGGCGTGATGCTGATGGTCGTGGTGCTGGTCGCCAACGGGATGGTCGAGCGGATGTTTGTCCAGACGGCGACCGGCTACGACCTGGTCGTCGGCCCCAAGGGCAGCCAGCTGGAGCTGGTGCTCACCAGCATCTACCGCATCGGCGTCGCCGGTGAACCTCTGCCCTACCGGTTCTACCGCGAGTTGACATCAGCGAAAGGCAACCGGATCTCCGATGCCGTCCCGATCACCATGGGCGACGTGACCCAGCAGGGCGGCTTCCCGATCCTGGGGACCACTCCGGCCTACTTCGCTCTGCCCTACATGCACGAGGCGGACGGGACACCGAAGCGGTTCCGGATCCGCACCCGCAGCCTCGACGGGCAACACTCAGGCGAAGGACTGATCCGCAACCCGTTCGATGCGGCGATCGGAGCGGTCGTGGCCCGGCACAACGGCTGGGACGTCGGCACGAAGCTGAAGCTGGTCCACGGAGGCTCAGACGGGCACGTGCACGACGAGGAATTCACCGTCAGCGGAGTGCTCGAGGCCACCGGCACACCCAATGACCGAACCGTCTTCGTCCACGTCGACGGCTTCTACATGATCTCCGGACACGAAAAACCGCTCTCCGAAGCCGTCGCTCGCGAACTCGAGTTCTTCGGCAACATCAGCGAGGAATCGCAGAAGGCGATCGAGGCCGAGAGGGCCGGAGGCCATAGCCACGGTCCGGTGCCCGAGGCCCAGAAGGAAGTCACCGCGATCCTGGTCAACATCCAGGGCGATGTCGGAGAGAAGGTGCTGGCCGAGAGTCGGCTGATGAGTCGTCTCAACGAGGGAGTCCAGGCCCAGGCGGTCAAGCCGATCGTCCAGATCGATCGCATGATGCAGACACTTGTCGGGCCCATCCGCACCCTGCTGATGGGTCTCACCTCGCTGATCATTGCCGTCTCGGGCATCGGCATCTTCGTCAGCATCTACAACTCGATGGCCGACCGCAAAAAGGAGATCGCGATCATGCGGGCCCTGGGAGCCCGCCGCCAGACGGTGCTGACGGTGATCCTGGCCGAATCGACCCTGCTGTGCGTCGTCGGCGGCCTCGGTGGCTTCGTGCTGGCTCACCTGCTGATCCTCGCCTGTGCACCGATGGTCGCCGGATACGGGCTGGTCGTCGACCCGTGGACGTTCGCCTGGGGCGAACTGGTGCTGCTGCCGGTGCTGATCGCCCTGGCCTCACTGGTCGGATTCGTCCCCGGCATGACCGCCTACCGCACCGACGTGGCACAGACGTTGAGCGACTGAAGACAATCGTGATATGATCGAAGCCTCGAGGAATAGGTCGTATGGCTCAGACACCCCCCTCAACAATCCAAGCCCCCCCGCCACCGGCGGCATTCGTGTACTGCCCGATCCCCGCTTCGGCACCGCTGGCGGCCGGCGCCGGTGCACTGGCCTGCCTGGGTCCGATCTGGCATTTCGCCGAGGGCATCAGCCCGCTGTCGATCGTGGCCTGGACCTTCGTCTGCCTGGCCGCCGGAATGCTCGGGCTGCTGACGCTGATGAAGATCCGCAAGACCGAGGGGGCTTTCAGCGGAGCCAAGACCGCCGCCGCCGGCGTCGTGCTCGGAGGCATGGCGGCATTGAGCAACATCGGCGTGGCGGCTCTTTTGGTCAGCACCGAGGTGCCCGAGGGCTTCCAGGCGGTCAGCTTCACCACCGACATCTCCCAGAAGGGATTCGGTGAAAAGAACTCGCTGCACCCGGACATCGCCGCGATGAACGGTAAACCGATCTACCTGCGAGGCTTCATGTACCGAGGCAAACAACGCGTGGGCCTCAGGAGCTTCGTCATCGTCAAGGACAACCTGCAGTGCTGCTTCGGTCGACAGCCCAACCAGTCGGACATGGTCGAGGTGTTCTTGCCCGCCGGCGAGACGTTCGACCTGGAACTGGGCCTGACCGGAGTCGCCGGCACCTTTCGGACTTCCAACATCCGTTCTCAGAGCGATCTGCAGTTTCGGCCGATCTACCGGATCGATGCCGACTTCTGCAAACGCGCCAAGGTGGACTTCTGATGCCTCATCACATGCGAAGCGGTTCGTGGATCTGCACACCCGTGTGGCTCACCACCCTCCTCTGTGCTGTGCTCCTGGGCACAGGCTGCCGCGAGGCTGATGACGGAGGCTACCGCGAGGTGACCGTCTCGGACATCGAACCGGTGGCCGCGTTTGAGAACCCGCCGGTCGCCGACGCCGTCGTCGGCCCCTCCAGCGGCGATCCGGACACCGGCACCGAACCCGCCAGCACCGACCCGCCGCCGCTGGCGATCCAGGTGAACCCGCCAGGGGCGATCGAAAATCCTGCGGTCGACCCGTCGGTGGAAACTGCCACCAACCCCGCCGATTCGGGACCCCTGGCGACCCGGGACCCGGTCAATCCGCTGCGTCCGGCACTCCCCGATGGGGGTTTCTCTCAGACGGTCAATCCGCTGCGTCCGGCACTTCCCGGTGAAGGTCCCGGAAAACGTCTCACGCCGCTGGGTCCTCCCGGAACGCGACCCTCCGCGACGGCCGCGCCGGCCAAGCCACGAGAGATCAAGCTCTTGATCAAGGAGAAGTCGTTCCAGGTCGTCGGTCCGGACAAGGCCCTCAGGATCTCCTACGACGACTTCGACCTGCTGAAAGTTCTCAACATGGAGCCGGTGCCGCCCAATGCACCCTCGCGGATGCCCGCGTGGCTCAAACAACTCGACGGCAAGCGGATCCGCGTACGCGGGTTCATGTACCCCACGTTCATCGACCCGGTCGAAGTCTTCATTCTGGCCCGCGACAACCAGATCTGCTGTTTCGGCCGCAACCCGAAGATCTACGACCTGGTCAAGGTCGCACTCCGCAAAGGAGTCACCTCGCCCTACATCCAGAATCGGCCCTTCGACGTGGTGGGCGTGTTCCATATCGCCAAGAAGATCGAAGACGGTAGACTGCTGTACAGCATCGACGACGCGATCGTGGTCGATCGCTGAACGTTTCACTTTTCGAGTCGGCCAGGCCACGACGGGACACGTCGGGGCCTCTCGGCAAACCGGAGACGGGTGACATGACACTGAAGCGAACCTCGTGCTCGGCCCTCGCACTGGCGGCCATCGCGCTCTCGAGCCTGCTGGTCACGCCGGCACCGGCCACCGCGGCCATTCTGTGCTGCCCATTCTGTGCCGCACCCTCGCTGACCCTCGCCGAACAACTCTCGCAGGCCGACGCCGCGGTGCTGGTGATCTGGGCCGATGCGAAGAAGGCTCGCGAGGTTGATGGCAAGAGGCTGCCGTCGCAGACGACCTACGAGATCCGCCAGGTGATTCGCAACGCACGCGGAGCGGTCAAGAAGGGACAACGCGTCCGCCTCTCACGGTTCCGCTCGGGCAAGAAGGGCGACATGTTCCTGCTGTTGGGCAGCAAGGCCACCCGGGTCGAATGGGGCAGCCCGCTGCCGGTCAGCGAGACCAGCTACCAGTACATCGTCCAGGCACCCTCGCCCGAAGCCCCCGCGACCAAGCGGCTGGCCTACTTCATCAAGTTCCTCGAGTACCCCGACCGACAGATCTCCGACGACGCCTACGCCGAATTCGCCAACGCGCCCTACAAGGACATCGCCGCGGTCAGCAAGCTGCTGCCCCGCGACAAGGTCGCCAAGTGGGTCGTCGACCCCGAGACGCCCCAGACCCGCATGGGACTCTACGGTCTGCTGCTGGGACTCTCGGGCAACGCCGCCGATGCCAAGCTGATGGAACACAAGATCTCGACACCATCCGAAGAGTTCCGGCTGGGGATCGATGGGGTGATGTCGGGCTACCTGCTGCTGGCCGGAGAAAAGGGCCTGCCGCTGATCGAACAACTCAAGCTCAAGAACCTCTACCTCGTCGACGCCAAGGGTAAGGTGCTGACCGACGCCAAGGGTCGCAAGAAACTGGTCCCCTTCAGCGAAACCTACGCCGCGATGCAGTCGCTACGGTTCATGTGGAGCTACTCCGAGGGACGCATCTCCAAGCCACGGCTGCGGCAGTCGATGAGAATCCTGCTGGAACGCCCCGAACTGGCCGACCTGGTGATCGCTGACTTGGCACGTTGGAAGGACTGGGGCATCCAGGACCGGCTGATGGCGATGTACAACGACAAGGACTTCAATGTCCCCGCGATCAAGCGGGCCGTCGTCCGCTACATGCTCGTCTGCACCAAGGATATCCCCAAGGGGGGCGCCGCTGGCCCGCTGCCCAAGCATGTCCAGGACGCCATGAAGCACCTCGCGCTGCTCAGGAAACGGGACCCCAGGACCGTGACCGACGCCGAGCGGTTCTTCTTCCTCAAGTAGTACCCCCCACCGCGACTTCCCGTCTCGAACTCCAGCTGAGCTGCACCCCTCGCTCTCGATCATGTTCGACCCCGAACCGATCCGACAGGCGCTGCGAGAATTCGAACTCGACGGCTGGTTGCTGTACGACTTCCGCAACAGCAACGTGCTGGCCCGCCGCGTGCTCGGGCTCGATGGTGAACACGCCGGCAGCCGACGCTGGGCCTGTTGCCTGAGAACCGATGGGCCGCCCAGGAAGCTGGTGCACCGAATCGAGGCCGGGGCGCTCGACCTGATCCCGGGTGAGACTCGAATCTACCTGGCGTGGCAGGAATTCGAGACGGGACTCGCCTGGCTGCTCGAAGGACTCGAAACCGTCGCCACCGAGTACGCCCCGCGGGCCGGCAACCCCTACGTCTCACGCATCGACGCCGGCACGATCGAACTGGTCAAGGAATCCGGCTGCCAGGTCGTCTCCTCGGGTGACCTGGTCCAGAGATTCGAAGCGACCTGGGATGAGAACCAGGTGGCGATGCACCGCGAGGCCGAGGTGATCACGACGTCGGGGTTCGCTGTGGCCTGGAAGGCGATCGCCGAGGCGACCTCCAATGGCGGACAGGTCCAGGAATCCGAGATCCGGCAGGTGATCATGGATCACTACCGCGACCATCTCGCGGTGACCTACCACCCTCCGATCGTCGCCCGCAACGAACACGCCGGAAACCCTCACTACGAAACCGGAACCGGAACTGACACCGCGATCCGTGAAGGCGACCTGGTGCTGATCGACCAGTGGTGCAAGGTCGACCGGCCGCACAGTGTCTACAGCGACCTGACCCGGATGGGCTTCGTGGGGACCGAGGTGCCGGTGCGGTACGCCGAGGTCTTCTCGATCGTCGCCGCGGCTCGCGACGCGGCGATCGACTGCGTCAGCAGCGCGTTTGCCGAGGACCGGGTGCTGCAGGGTTGGGAAGTCGACCAGGCCTGCCGCAACGTGATCGTCGAAGCCGGCTACGGTGACGCCTACATCCACCGCACCGGACACAGCATCGGACAGGAAGTCCACGGCAACGGCGCCAACATGGACAACCTCGAAACTCACGAACTCAGACGAGTCATGCGCAATACCTGCTTCTCGATCGAGCCGGGCATCTACCTGCCCGAATTCGGGATCCGTAGCGAAGTCAACGTGTTCGTCGACGCCCAGGGAACCGTGCACGTCACCGGTGGACCCTGCCAGCAGGAAATCGTCCCGATTCTGGGCCTGGACCGAGCCAGCCGCCTCGGTTGACTCGCACCACCTCCTCGAGACACACTCATCCTGCTCGAACCGGAACCGACTCCTCGCTGCGGGGGCTGCGGTGGTAATCGCCTGTCCGGAGTGCGGCAAGAAGTACCGGGTGTCCAGCAGTGCCATCGGACGCACCGCCGCCTGTTCGCAATGCGATACCAGGTTCTCAGTCACGCCGTCCAACGGGTGAACGCTCAGAGGATGTCCGAGCCGGTCATGACCGAATCCGCCACGGCCCAGCCGCCCCGCGATCCGGTGGTGCTGCGTCGCCTGCACCACCGCAACATGCTGATCGTCTGCTCGCTGGTCGTCGTGCTCGCTCTGACACTCGAAACTCGAACCGACCAGCGGGTCGAGTTTTCCTGGCTCAGAGGTGTGCCGATGCCCGAGACGTGTGCCAGCCGCAGCCTGTTCGATGTCGAGTGCCCCGGCTGCGGGCTGACCCGCAGTTTCATCGCGATCGCCTCCGGAAACTTCTCGAACGCCTTTCAGCTGAACCGCACCGGCTGGCTGCTGGCCCTGGGACTGCTGATCCAGTTTCCCTACCGGCTCTACCTGCTGTACCACATCAGGACCCGGGGCCTGCCCGAACCGGGCGCCAACTGGTTGAAGCTGGCCTTCTCGTGGGCGCTGATCGTGGCCCTGATCGGCAACTGGGCCCTGAAGATCCTGGGCATCTAGCAGCCCAGGGACTGGCTCTCCCGACGGTCCGCCGCAGGCGGATTGTCGGGCGTGCCTGTCCCCTGCTGTGGGCTTGGTGTCAAACCGGGACAGGCACCGGCGCCCCGCCGGTGGCGGGGCTCTGGAGCCAGTCCCTGGGGCCGTTCACTTCGCTGCGGCCTTTGCCTTGGCCTCCTCGGCCTTCGAAACCGCCGGGTTGGGCGTCGCGTCGCCTTCGTCGAGATTCAACACCCAGCGGACCGCGTTCTCGGTCGACTTCAAGACCACCTTGTTCGTCCAGGTCGCCGGGTTGTGGCCGAGATTCGAGTAGTAGATCTTGCCCTGACCCCAATCGCGGCACCACGCCACCGGCACGTGGTAGGGCCGCTTCGGATTGCACTTGGACATGTCCAGGCTCATCAACACCCGCACATTTTTCGGCACCCAGTTGACGTACTGGTAGATCTCGTCCTTGATCCGAAACTCCGCGCCGAACGGCTTCATCGCCGGGTGCGACCTGTCGTGCACTCTGATCGTGACCGTGGTCCCCGCACCCCAGGGATGACCGTTGAACGTCGCGCCGGCAATCTCCTGGTACCACCGGTGGCCCGGGTCCTTGGTGCGGTAGGTGTCGGTGGCCGAGTGGAAGCCGATGTAACCGTGGCCCCTGGTCTTCAGCCACGTGTTGACGAAGTAGTCGCGGTCCTTCTCGGCAATCGGCAACACGCCCGTCGTGTAGAACATCACGATCTTGTACTTCTTCAGGTTCGCCGCGGTGAAGTCCGCCTGGCAGTCCTGGGTGCAGTCGACGGTGAACAGCCTCGACTGTTGCCCCAACTGAGTCATCGCGATCTCGGCGGGGGCCAGCTTCTTGCCGCCCCGGTTGACCGACCCGTGACGGAAGCCCTTGCTCTGGGTGACAAACAGCACACGAGCCGGCTTGGCTGCCTCGGCCGCCTCGAGACCGCCAGCACCCACGCACGCCCCGGCCACCACGGCCGCGGCCAACAGACATCTCGGAAACATCTTCACGGATCAGGCTCCTGGGGTTGTCAGTTCCGGGGTGCTTACTTCTTGAGTTGTCTGAGCGTTCCGCCGATCTGGCGGTGCACCTCGGCCGTGTTTCTCACGACCAGCACAAAGAAGTTCGGGTAGTAGCGGATGGTGCCCTTTCCGCCTCGCACGTCCCAACTATCCGGCGCGATCGTGTCCTGGATCAGCGAGATCAACTCGGAGGCCTGTCGCTCGTCGGCCGGCCCGGCCAGCGACCTGCGCGACGACACCACGGGTCTGCGGCCCAGCCGTGCCCGAGTGAACTCGCGTTGCCTTCTCTGCATCCGCGGCAGCACATCTCTCAGCCGGCCCTGGATCGCCAAGTGCTTCCGGCGACGCTCGGCAAAGGACAGTTTCTTTGTTTTTCTCAGATCTTCATCCAGCCGGACCAGGGCCGGAACCACCACCGTCGGATCGGCCAGCGGACGACGGTTTCGCACGGTTTGCTTCATCAGGTCCAGAAACCGGACACGGAGCGCCTTGCGAGTCAACCGCGAGGCGTCCTCGGAGGTGGCCTGGGCCAGTCCTTGGATCGGCTGGTCCAGCGCGGCTGCCGGAGTGGTCCCCAGCGTCAGAGCCACCAGCAATGCGGTGTTCATCACGGTCTCCTTAAAGAGAACTTGAAAACATCAGGCCCGCATCTCTCAGCCATTCCAAACGGCTATTCGCCGCCGCCGTCGCCTCCACCATCGCTTCCACCACCAATTCCTCCGTCATCACCACCACCGCCCAAGCCACCGTCACCGCCTCCAGCAACTTCATCATCGGCGATCGGCTCCGGATCTGCTGAGCGTGCCTCGGCTGCCGGTGCCGCGGCTGGCGGTTCACTCGATTGGGAGGCCGGCCTCGCCGGTGCACCCGAAGACTTCTTCATGAAGTAGAAGCCCGCGCCAATCACGATAACGACGATCAGTGCAATGTAGGGCAGCATCGACTGCAGCGCCTCACCCGAACCGACTCCGGCATCATCACCACCGCCGATCTTCACATTACCCTGCTCGAACTGGTCCTTCTTCCCGGCTGCGGCGTTCATGCCACCCGGCGGAATCTGGGGCATTTGCTGGGCACCGGCCGGCGGCTGTTCCTCCTTGCCGGCTCCCGGGGACCCCTGGGCCAGCAACTGGTCAGAACCAGCAGACATCTGTAACACAAACAGAGCCACAAACAGAGCCAGCCTCGTCCGGATCGTAAGGGTCATCGCAGCTCTCCGTTTGCACTGGTTCGCGGTTGCAACCAACCGGCCCATCAAGACTGAAAACAACTGAACACGCAGTTCACAGGACGAGTAGTCTCGCCCAGCCACCTTCGCTTGGCAAGAGGCGGTTATCTCGTAATTCACCGGGCAACTCACCGGGTGGGCACTAGCAGGGGGTTTTCGAGGTAGTGATCACCAACCGGGTAATTGCGGAACTGGATCGAATAGGTCTGTTCGAACCACTCCTGGATGTGATCCACCGCTTCGAGATCGTAGTCGGGCGCGACGTGCAGCGTGCGACCTCGCGTGTCCTGAACCACCTCGGCGTCGTCGACGATCAGCTCGCCCCGGCTGATCACGTAGCGAGGCAGTTCGAACATCCGCTGGATGTCCTTGTCGGGGTTATAAAGCGTCACGTCTCCATCGGCTCCGGGTCCGAGATGCCCCTTGTGCGAGAGTCCCAGCATGCGGGCCGGTGCGGCGCGGGTGATGATCGCGATCTCGAACAGCGAGTACTCCCGATCCAGGTCCATCAACGTGCACTTCTCGGCCACAGCCCTCGGAGCCCCGGCCAACACGTCCCGACGCAGTTCGCGGTCCATCAGCAGCGAGATGATCTCGGGGTAGGCCAAAAACGATCCGCCGTTGGGATGATCGGTGCTCATCGCGATCCGCCAGGGATCATCGACCAGTAGGTACCATTCCAGCCCGATCGCCCACTGCAGCGTGTGCACCAGGCTCTTCTGCTTGTAGACGATCGGCACGATCCCGCAGCCGGCCTCCATCTCGGTATCGCCGCTGAACCACTTGCGGCCGGTGACCTGGTGCAGGTAGTAGCCCAACGGCCCATCGCCGGTCATCGAGGTGGTGTTGCCGAACATCACCTGGCCGACATCGACGGTCAGGTTGTCGTGGGAATTGACATACTCGGCCAACTCGCTCACACGCGACCCGAACGTCGACTGGTCGTCGGGGTCGCCATCGTAGCTGTGGAACTGGATGTGAGTCAGGTGGGCCCGGTGACCCTCCAGCGACGTCATCGTCTCCATCGTCGTCGCGTGATTGCCCGGCATCCCCAGGTTGTTGCAGTGGATGTGCACCGGGTGCGGCAACCCGAGTTCTTCGACGGCCGCGGCCACGCCGCGGATGATCTGTCGCGGGGTGACATCGAAGTGATCGACCGTGTCGTCGATCCCGCTTACGTTGCCGCCTCCGCTCTTCCACATCTCGACCCCGCCGGGATTGACCAGCTTGGCGGCGTAGCCCTTGGTCGAGTGCAGCAGCCAGGCGATGTAGGCCTTCAGTCGGCCCGGTTCACCTGCGGCCACCTGCTTCATCACATAGTGGTTGTTGCCCATCAGGACATAAAACCCCTTGTCGATGATCGGGGTGTCCTCGAGCTCCTCGTGAGCGTGCCGGGCGCCCAGCGGCGGCACGGCGGCATCCATCGCCGTGGTGTAACCCAGGCCGGCATACAGGTACCCGGTGGCGAACGTGCTGGGGACGCTGCCGCCGGAACCCGAGCGGGTCAGGCGGGTGCGACGGACCGGCTCGGCGGTCCGCTTGTCATCGGGGATCATCTTCCGGGCGGTGTTCACCTTCGGACCGGCGATGTGGCAGTGCATGTCGATGCCGCCGGGCATCACGACCAAGCCGGTGGCATCGAGTGTCCGGTCGGCCGACGCGTCGGCCTCGCTCGGCGCCTCGACCACGCAACCGTCGACGATCCAGATGTCGCCGACCTGCCCGTCGACCCCGTTGGCAGGATCGTAGATCGTCCCGCCGGTGATCCGCAGCGAACTCATGCGTCGCTCGCCGGATCGGCCAACTGCCGCTGCCTGATCCGTGACTCGATCCCGCGGAGCACCTCGAGATCACTCTTGTAGGGCGACTCGAACGCCGGTCGCAGAGGGATCGGCACGTCGTCCATCCGGTAGACGGTCCCGCCGGTGTTGATGCCGTAGGTCGAAACGGTGAAGGCGACCTCAGCGATGCGGGCGGTATCTGAGAGTTTGGGATCGAGCACCACGATCGGGATGGTCGCCAGGTGATCTCGTGCCGGCTGAGAAAAGTTCGACATCGGGTCACTGGCGATGATCAATGCCGCATCCGCTTCGCCGCGAGCCAACACGTCCGCAGCGGTGAACTCGCCGGGGTTGAACCTCGGAAACCCGCTGCCCAGATGCACGCCGAACGGGAAGCCCGTCGACCAGCTCACGACATTGTCGGCTCCGGTCACGTTGCCGTGGCCCCGCATCGGCTTGGCATTCCAACGGGTGTGTTGGTTCATGTCGCGGGCCAAGGCGAGGATGGCTTCGCTGTTGAGGTGCTTGCCGCGGGTCATGGTGACTCCCATGCCAAACAGAATCACTCCAAACTTCGCCCGCTTCATCCCGTCCATGACTTGCTGCAGAGTCTCCAGCGGGATCCCCGTGGTCTCCTCGATCGACGCGTCCAGCTCCAGCCCCTTTGCCAGGGCCCGCAAGGCCCAGGCCAGCTCGAAGTCGCGACGCGGCTTGACCTGCAGAAAGATGTCCGCCGCCTTGGCACTCTTGGTCTTGCGAACGTCGATCAGCACCGCCGTGCGGTCCTTCCGCCCGTTGGGCACGAACTCGCCCTTGGGCATCAGGCTGAACTTGGTGAAGTGGCGAGGGTGACTCTCGGCGGGGTTCCCGCCCCAGAAGATCACGTAATCCGCCCGGTTCTTCACCTCGCCCAGCGAACAGGTCACCTCGCCCACGCCCTGGAAGGCGATGCCCGAGGGACCGTGGCAGACACTGGTCGTCGTGTCGACGATGCCCCCGATCCAGTCGGTGATCGCCACCGCCACCCTCTGAGCCTCGCTCGTCGTGTCGCTGAGTCCGTAGGTCAGAGGGAACCGGGCCGCGAGCAGGATGTCGGCCGCGCGGTCCATCGCCTGCTCGTAACCAGCCGGCTCACCGTCGATCAACGCCTCGGGCCGGTCCTCGATATGGTGGTTCAGGAACCAGGAGTTCCCCAGCACGCAGGCGTTCTTCGCCTTGGTGATCCGGTTGCCCACGACCGTCAGGTCCATGTCATCGCAGACGCACCCGCAAAACGTGCAGGTGGCATCCTTGATCACCCGAACCTCCGGTGATGCCTCGGTGGCTGAGCTGGCTTCGCTCGTACTCATTCGGCCCTCTCGTCCTCTGCAATCTCGCGACTGCCCGGCGACTGCCCGGCGACTACGCCGGAAGCCACCTCCAGGAATACGTCCAGCCCCTTGCTGTCGGGCATCCCGCAGCCCTGCGTGTCTCCGCCCATCAGGTGGCTCGATTTGTCTCCGTAGCTGATGAACAGTATGCCCGGTGGCAGCTCGTCACCACGAGCCGCCTTGCAGGGCACGGTGATCGAACCCACGTCGTTGTAGACCCGCACCAGGTCCCCCTCTTCCAGCTCCAGCCGCTGCATGTCCTCGGGAGCCACCTGCAGGCTGCTGATCTCCTCGAGGTACCCTTCGGTCGACTTGCCCTCGTTGAGCGTCGTGCCCTGCCGGCTGGTTCGGCCGGGGATCAGGATGAAGGGTTCAGCCATGAGACTCAATTCGAGAGCTTCGGGAGAGAGAGGGGGGTCCACCGGGCGATTCTCGCACCAGCGGTCACCAAGGTCAATTCACGCCCGAGGCCGACGATCACGCCAGTCCCAGCTCCGCCAGACGCTCATCGGTCACGTAGCCCTCGGCCGTCCAGCCCCTCAACAGGTTGTAGGCTTCGATCTGGGCCGACAGCCGATCGGGGTCGAGCCGCGCCCCGGCACTCTCGCCCTCGACCAGCGTCTCCTCGAAGAAACGAAGCGGCAGAGTGTCCTCGGCGGGTGTCCAGCCCTGGGCGATGTTGTAGACCTTCTTGGCGGTCACGATCCGGCCGGCCGTCTCGATGAGTTCCTCGGGCGTGACGTCCCAGCCGGTAACCGGCTTCAGCAACTCGGCCATCCCCGCCATCCTGTCCTCGAACACGCCACGCAGGAACTTGCAGAGGATCAGCGAATCCATCAGCACCGCCTCGTCCTCGACCCGCACCACCGGCTCGATCGTCTCGGGGCCCGCGTCGATCCGTTCGACATCCGGCGAGAAGTCGACCTCGTAGGCCCCCGAGCGGTTGTGATCGGCACCGCGGGTGCCCACGGCAAAGCCCAGGGCCATGGCCTGCATCGCGCGAGGCTCGTAGCCGGGGATCTCGAGACCTTTCACGTGAGGAGCAAACGCGTGCGAGCCGCCCCCGATCCGCTCGGCAGCCGCTCGCGTGCCGTCAGCCAGCATGTCGCCCCAGTCGCGGCGGTGACCGATGTCGTCGATCATCCTCAGCAACGCCTGACCCTCTCCGAACCGCAGACCGGGAATCTCCACCAGCCCCCGCTCGGCACACTCCATCGCAAACGCAATGCTCGCGCCGGTGCTGATCGTGTCCAGGCCCAGCTCGTCGCAGCGGTGCGAGGCGGCCAGCACCGTCTGGGGATCCGACACGCCGCACAGCGGGCCCAGTGCAAACAGATTCTCGTACTCCATCCGCACCCCCACGCCACCGTTTCCATCGCCGGAGTCGGCCAGCGGGAAAATGTGCTCACAACCGATCGTGCACGCGGCACAACTGGCCCGGGTCCGGCCGCGATCGGCCTCGAGTGACTCCGGGGCCAGGCTCGAGGCTTCCTCGAACACACCCGACTGGAAGTTCCGGGTCGGCAGCGAGCCGAGACGGTTGAAGGTCACCAGGTTGTCGATGGTTCCCAGTTCGCGGTACTTGGCGGTGGCCGGACCGAGTGATCGCTTCGAGAGGTCTTTCGAGATCTCGAGCAATCGGCCGGGATCGGCGAACTCGGCCCGGCGATCCCCGGCCACGGCGATCGCCTTGAGTCGCTTGGATCCCATCACCGCACCCAGACCGCCTCGACCGGCGTGCCGCGCATCGTGCGAGATCGTGGCGTAGCGGACCAGTCGCTCGCCGGCCGGCCCGATCGCCGCGACCTGGAACCCCTCGCCCGCGACATTCAACCTCTGCTTGACCCTCTCGCCCGTCTCGCGGCTGCCCAGGCCCCACTCCGACTCGGCCGACTCGAAACGCACCTCCTCGGGGGTCACCACCACCGTGGTCGGACCCTCGGCGGATCCCACGATCACGATCGCGTCGTGACCGGTCTTCTTGCCGGCGATGGCGAAGTGCGAAGAGGACAGCGAATCGTTGATCCGACCCGTCAGAGGACTCTTGGAGAGCACGGCGAACTTGGCCGAGGTGGTCAGCGGGCTGCCGACCAGCGGACTGAAGACGAATATCAGCGGCGATTCTGCACTCAGCGGGTCAATCTCACCTGCAGACTCGTGCCGCAGCACCCACGCCCCCAGCCCCGCTCCGCCGATGAACCGACGCAACACCCCCTCGGGCCACTCGATCCGCTGGCTGGTGCGGTCTGTGAGATCTATGCGGAGGTATCCGCCGTGGTAGCCGGGGACCGATGCCATACCCCAATTGCAGACTGCCCGGCGACCAATTGCAACTACAGCACTCAACCACCCGCGTCGGCCGAGAGCAGCAACACGTGGTCACCGGCCTGCACCAGCAGGTCCGGATCGGAGGTGAACCGGCGGGCATTGATGTTGGCCAGGTAGCCCTCGCGGAGCCGCGACCCGTCGAGACACTCCCGGGACAGGCCCGGCAACTCCTCTGCAGCGGCCAGCAGCACGTCGCCCAATCGAGTCGACTTGGCACCTTCGCAGACCACGATCCGGGTCGTCCCGGCCCGCCGGCGGGCGATCCCGAAGAACTCAACCGTCACACCGCTGGCCGTTTCACCCGACATCAGCAGATCGACTCCAGCGCACTCACACCGATCTCCTCGCGACTCGTCAACGGCTCACCGTACGACCTGCCGATCGACCAGCCCCAGTAACGGGCGCAGTCGCGGATGTCGTCCAGCAGAGTGGGGAACTCGGTGCTGCGGCCCTCGGTCACCTGGCTCTCGTAGCACAGAATCGCCTGCAGCTTGGCTTCGATGTGATCGCTGATATCAAACACGAACGACGGTCGAGGGTGGATGCGGAGATGGATGCTGAAGTAGTAATACAACCGCGGCGGCCAGAACCGCTCGCCAGCCATCTCGGTCTTGCTCAGCTTGCTCCAGAACCGGGCGTCATCGACCAGTCGGCTGGCGGCGACGTGGTCCGGATGAGCGTCTTCCCAGTACGGGGCCAAAACGACTGCCGGCCGGGTCAGGCGAAACACCTCGGCCAACCGCTCTCGTGACTCCAGGTCGGCCTGCAGGCTGCGGTTGGGCAGACCCAGGTTGCCCCGCCAGGCCAGGCCCAGCAGCTGTGTGGCCGCCGCGGTTTCCGACGCCCGGCGCTCGACGGTTCCCTTCGGAGTCGGTTCGCCGTCGCTCAACTCCAGCACACCCACCCGTTTGCCGGCGGCGACCGACGAGAGCATCACTCCGCCCACGCTGATCTCCGCGTCGTCAGGATGAGCTGCCACGACGAGCAGATCCAGCGGCTCGCCCGAGAAGTCCACCCCGCTACCCATCGAATCCTCCGACATCATCCCCCCCCGCCTCACCTCGCCACACGGCTCACTCACGAATCCCCAATCGGAAACCGATCTGGACGCGAAACCCGTTTTCAACAGAATACCGCCTCGCACGGGGGGCGAGCGAGGACCAGATGACACCCAAGCACCTAAACGCCCGCTTTTTTCCAGGCATCGTCGTCGGCTCGCTACTCGCCGTGACCCTGATCGCCGTCACCGGCTGCCAGTCGGTCATCGACTCGACCCGGACCTCGAGGCGGCAGCTGACCCGGCAGTTGACTCCCTCGCCACACGATTACCGCGATTCGACCGCCGAAACCGAGGACAAGTGGGTCGAGTATACTCGTGAGGCCAAGGCGATTCACCTGGCCGAAACGGACCCCGACCCGTGGTACCGACGCTGGTTCATGTCCGAGAAGGCACGGCAGATCGAAAGCCACCTCGGATTCGACTGACCGGTACACCGCTCCAAGGCCGCGGTCACCCGTCGGTGTCGGCCGACTCGTCGGTGAGAGCCCGCTCGACCGAAGCGAGCAGCACGTCCATGGTGAAGGGCTTGCGGAGGTAGTCGTGGACGCCGAGCATTTCGGCGTAGGCCTTGTGCCGACCCCCCTCGTTGGCCGTGATCATGATCACGCGAGGCGGCTGCTCGAGCGTGCGGAGGAATTCGAGTACCGGGAAGCCACCCATCCGCGGCATCATCATGTCGGTGATCACCAGGCCCGGGTCGTTCGCTTCGACCAGCTTGCGGCCCTCGATCCCGTTGATCGCGTGCTCGACGGTGTAACCGGCCGACTCGAGCACCTCGACCAGTGTCGCGGCCGTCTCGCGGTCGTCCTCGATCAATACAATGCTCTTGCCAGTCTCGCTCACGCTCACATTGTTGCCGCGCACCAGTGCATTCTCAACGGCTGATACTCCCAAGCCATCACAACCACCCCACCACCACCCCACCACCACCCCACCACCACCTCGCCCCCACCCCGCCCCCACCGCTCACCCGCCACACACCCGGATCCTCTCAACGGCCGTCGCTCAACGAGTAGAAGACCAGTCCCGAGAGCAGTTTGGGATAGAAGAAGGTGCTCTTGGGCGGCATGGTTTCCCTCCCCGACGCGATGTCTCGAACGTGATCGAGCGTGGCCGGAGCCACCAGCACCGCCAGCGGCACACCGCCCTCCTCGCCCTGATGACCTCGATCGACCGCGTCGTGCACTTCGTCCATCAGGTGCACGTATCGGCAACGGACCTCGGCATCGGCAAAGGCCGGTTTGAGGATCGCATCGACCAGCAGGGTGTGCAGGCGGCTGACTCCCAGTCCCCGCCAGTCGTCGCTGCGGTCCGGTGCCAGTCGGGCCATCACAGCCGGGTCCTTCAACCGAGCCAGCAGCCACTGTCGATCCGACGAGGTGCCAAGCGCCAGCGCGGCCTGGTCCGAGGTTGCTTCGATCCGTGCCCACGCCGCCCGAGCCGCCTCGCGACCGCTGCCCATCTCGCTCACCTCGAAATGCTCAGCCAACAGCCCGGAGAGTCCCTTTGCGTCGAGTCCATCGACTCCGGTGACCAACCGATGAGTGGGCAGGATGGCCAGGCCGGGGTCGTTCATCGCCACCATCATCATCATCGTGTACCCGGCGGCGTCGACGTCGGGATGTGCGCTGCGGTAATTGAGTGCCGTCTCGTAGCGGTGGTGTCCGTCGGCGATGAAGACCGGCACGTCGACCAGGGCCCCGCACGCCGCAGCAATCGCCTCGGCATCCTCAACCGCCCACAGCCTGTGGATCACACCCTGGTCATCGACAACCTCGTGAGACACGGTCCCGCTGCACGAGGCGTCCAGCGGACCCTGGACGGCCTCGGAGTCGGCCGGGTAGAGACCGAACACCGGCGACAGACAGGTGCGAGTGTGTTCGAACAACGAGAGTCGATCGGCCTTCGGACCGGGCATCGTCTGCTCGTGAGGAAACACGCTGCCGGTGCCGAATTCTTCGAGTCGGATGCGACCCAGGAACCCGCGGCGGAGGTACGAGACGCCTTCCCAGCTGAACTGCTGGTGATAGACGTACAGGCAGGGTGCCCGGTCGCGGACCAGTATGCCGTCCTGCTGCCAACGCTCGAGGAACCCGGCAGCCCGCTGGTAACGGGCCGACTCGGAGACGTCGCCGGGTTCGTTGCGATTGAGAATCAGGCGGATGACGTTGCAGGGGTGCTGCTGGTAGAGCCGGTCCTGCTTTGCGGCGTCGATCACGTCGTAGGGGGGAGCCACGACATCCGACAATGATCCGACCTGTTCGAGCTCGTAGCGCCACCCGCTGAACGGTTCGATCTCAGCCATCGGTCTCACCCCGGCTCTGCCCCGCCGCGGCCCTCGCGTTTCTGACGAATTGCACGACCGCCTCCAGGTCCATCTCCCCGTCCTCGTTCTCAACTCCACCGGCCGTGTCGACTCCCGCAGGAGACACCTCGCCGATGACACGGCCGACGTTATCCGGTCGCAGTCCTCCGGCCAACAGCAGCGGTGGCCACACTTCGCCTCGATAGTCGCTCGCCAACAGCGACCACGGCGGCGATTCTCCGGTGCCCCCGAACTGACCTTCGACCCGCGCATCGACCAGGCACCCGTCGAATTCCACGCCGAGTTCGGTGCACCGCTGCAGGTAGCTGCCCCATTCGCCAAGCCCCGAGTCACCCACCCGGATCGCCCGCAGCAGCCTCACCCCCCCGCAGGCCTGCTGCAGTTCGGCGACGTATTCCGGAGTCTCATCGCCGTGCAGCTGCAGCGTCCCCAGTTGCAACTCGCGTTGCCGCGAGACCACCTGATCCAGCGGCGCGTCGACGAACAGCCCCACCGCCTCGATCGACTTGCTCGACTTGCTCGACTTGCTCGACTTGCTCGACTTGCTCGACTTGCTCGACTTGCTCGACTTGCCCGACTCGCCCGACTCGCCCGACTTGCCGAGCACTGCCACGATCGACTCGGCCGTCCTCAGATCGACGCACCTCCGGCTGCCGGAAAAGAAGTTCAGCCCGACCGCGTCGGGACGGTCGGCCTCGGGCAGGCCGGCCAGTGCCGTGGCCATCGCAGTGTCGCGGATCCCGCAGACCTTGACCCACATCGAGAACGCATCCGCTGAAGGAGGTTGAGGTCGGCGATCCGGTCCGGGCGGCTCATATTACGTCGCTGGTCATCGCCCGATCAAGGGAGTACAAACGGAGTCATGGCGGGGTTCACGCACCATATCTTCGTCTGCTGCAACCAGCGTAGTCCGGATCACAGCCGAGGCTGCTGCGACCCCGACGGCTCGGCGAGCCTGCGAACCGCCCTCAAGGCCGCCGTGGCAGCACGTGGACTGAAGCCTGCCGTCCGAGCCAACTCGGCCGGATGCCTCGACCAGTGCGAACACGGACCCACGGTCGCCATCTACCCCCAGGGCATCTTCTACGGCAAAGTGACACTCGAGGATGTGCCGCGGATCATCGACGAGACGATCATCGGCGGCATGGTGCTTGAAGACCTGGTGATCGCCGAGGATTGCCTGAACAACCGCTTGTGCAAGCACATCACCGGCGGAGAGTCCCCCGGCATGGCGGACGAGTCGACATGAATATCGTCATTCTGGGCGCCGGCACGATCGGCACCTCGATCGCCCGGGCCCTGTGTGCCCGGCACCACAACGTCTGCGTCGTCGACCAGTCGAAGGCGGCGCTGGCCGAGCTGCAGGACCGGCTCGACGTACACACCGTCTGCGGCAACGCCTGTGACCCGATCACGCTGTTCCAGGCCGGAGTCACCTCGGCCGAACTCTGCCTCGCACTGACCAGTTCCGACGAGGTGAACATTGTCGGTGCGAGTATTTCGTGCGAGATGGGTGCCGGGCGGAGCGTTTCCCGTGTCCACCACCCCTCATACCTCGACACCACAACCTTCGACATCGCAGACCACTTCGGAGTGGCCCGGCTGATCAGCCTCGAGAACCTGACCGCCCTGGCACTGGCCCGCGAGATCCGTGTCCCGGGCCTGCTCGCCCTGGAAAACCTCGCACAGGGAGCCGTCGAAGTGCAGGAGGTCGCCGTGCAGGAGGACGCTCCGGCCGCCGGACAACGTCTCGATCAGCTCGACCTCCCCGGCGAGACCCTGGTCGGATTGATCGGCGGCTCGGATCGCGCCGTCATCGCCTCGGCCGACGACGTCGTCGAAGTCGGCAACCATGTCACCCTGATCGGACGACTCGGAGAACTCGACTCGGTCCGACAACTCTTCGAACACAAGCCGCCGCCTCGACAGCATGTCGTGATCGCCGGAGGCGGTGAGATCGGCTTCTCGCTCGCTCGGGTCCTCGAACACCGCCGACGCTTTAACGTGACGGTGATCGAGAGCAACGAGGATCGCTGCGAACTGCTCGCCGAACGACTCGATTCCACCACCGTGCTCCACGCCGACGCCACACGCCGCAGCCAGCTCGAGGAGGCTCGAGTCGGTACCGCCAGCGTGTTCGTGGCCACCACCGGCCACGACGAAGACAACATCGTCTGCGGGGTCGAGGCCAACGAGATGGGATGCCCGAAAATCCTCTCCGTCGTCAGACGACCCGACTACGCCGATGTGCTGGCCAAGGTCGGGATCGGACAGTCGGTCAGCCCCCGTGAAGTGCTCGCCGAGGAGATCCTGGCGCTGCTGCAGAGAGGACCGGTGATCAGCCGACGGGCGGTCTGCGACGGCGTGGCCGAGGTGGTCGAGCTGGAAGTGGGTGAAGGGTCCGAGGTGACCCGGGCACCACTCAAGGAACTCCCGCTCACGCGCGGACTGGTCGCCACCGTCGTCCGCTCACCCGCGATCTGGGTCCCCGGTGGCGACGATCAATTGAAGGCCGGTGACTCGGTCATCGTCCTGGTCCAATCCGACAGCGCCGATGAGGTGCTGGGACTGTTCGCCGCCAGGAACGGCGACTGAACTCCAGAAGTTGCCTCGAATCAACAGGCCCCCGAGAGTCGTCCGAGAGTCCAAAGGATTGGCCGCGTGCAGAGGGTCTTCGTTTCCGAGTACATCACCAGTGGGGCCTGGGCCGATCGACCCCTGGTCGGGTCGCTGGCAACCGAGGGCCAGGCCATGCTCGTGGCACTCGCCGAAGACCTCGCCGATGATCCCGGGACCGAGGTCGTTACCAGCTGGGACGCGCGACTGGGTGAGTTTCCGATCGCAGGGACCCGAGTGGTCTCGGTAGAAACCGCCGACGAGGCCGACCGGGTGTTTCGTCAACTGGCCGGCTCGACCGATCGTACACTCGTGGTCGCACCCGAAGTCGACGGGCTGCTCGAGGAGCGCTTCGAACAGGTGCAGCAGGCCGGAGGAACCTGGGTGGGATGCCAGGCCGACACGATTGCCCTGTGCTCGGACAAGCTGGCAACCGCCCGGCACCTGCGACAACACCGGCTCACCGTCGTCGAGACCCGCACGGCCCAGGAGCCGCGTCCCGACTCGGAACGGGTCGTCTGGAAACCTCGCGATGGAGCCGGTTCGCTGGGGATCTCGACCTCCCACCGCACCGATCCCCCACCACACCCCGACTACATCGTGCAACCACTCGTCCAAGGACGTCCTGTTTCGGTCGCCGTGCTGTGTGGTGATCACCTCAGCATCAGCCTGCCCGTCGCCGAACAGCATCTCAGCAGCGACGGTCGCTTCACGTACCAGGGCGGTCGCGTCCCCTGCGTGGCTCCCGATTCGCCCCAGTCCCAGGCGATCAGTCGCCTGGCACTCGACGCCTGCCGCAGCCTGGGCCACGCGCGAGGCTGGATCGGAGTCGACCTGGTGCTGCGGGATGACAATACGCCGGTGATCATCGAAATCAACCCGCGATTGACCACGTCGTTCCTGGGCTATCGTCAGCTGGCGGGGGGCTTTCCACTGAGCCAGCTCGTGATCTCACCGGAAACCGCGGCCGATGCAAGCTGGGATTGGTGTCAGGAGCGGCGTGAGCCGGTAGAGTTCACCTGCAGCGGATCGATGGTCAACAGAAGTTAGCTGCCGTCGATGAGAATCCCTATGCAGATCGTCGGACTCGACATCGGAGGAGCCAACCTGAAGGCGGCCAGCTCACAGGGCCAGGCCGTGTCGAGGGTGTTCTCGATCTGGCGCGACCCGGATCGGCTGGGGCAGGAACTGGCCGAGCTGCTGGGCGGCCTGCCGGCTGCCGACGCCCTGGCGGTCACGATGACCGCCGAGCTGGCCGATTGCTTTGTGACCAAGGCCCAGGGAGTTCGGCGGATCCTCGAAGCGGTCGTCGAGACCGCGGCCGGGCGACCGGTTGTCGTCTGGCAGACCGGAGGCGAGTTCGTGGCGGTCGCCGACGCGAAGGAACTGCCACAACTGGTCGCCGCCGCCAACTGGCATGCGCTGGCCACCTTCAGCGGACGACTGGCCGAGACGGGCGAAGCGTTGCTGATCGACATCGGCAGCACCACCACCGACCTGATCCCAATGCTGGACGGGATGCCGGTGCCATGGGGACTGACCGACCGCAACCGACTTGCCAGTCACGAACTGGTCTACACCGGAGTCGGTCGCACGCCGGTGTGTTCGCTGGCTTCGGAAGTCACCCTGGATGACCGCCCCGTCGGGTTGGCAGCCGAGCTGTTTGCCACGACCGGAGATGTCTACCTGTTGACCGGTGATCTGCCCCCGGACGCCGGGTGCCACGACACCGCCGACGGCCGGCCAGCCACGCGCGCCGACTCAGCCCGGCGGTTGGCACGGATGTTGTGTTGTGACCAGACCGAGATCAGTGACGAGGAACTGATCGACGTCGCCGGACAGATCGCCACGATTCAGCTCGACCGCCTGGGCGCCGCGGTTCGTCGAGTGATCGGCATCTCGCAGGACCCGAACCCGCCCGAAACCGTCCTGGTCAGCGGAAGCGGTACCTTCCTGGCCCGCCGCCTGGTCGCTTCGCATCCGGACCTCGCCGGAGCCCGGCTGGTGGATCTCACCGAGTGCTTCTCGGCTGACGTCGCCACCGCGGCGTGTGCGTTTGCCATCGCGAGGCTGGCCCAGGAACGGGTGGCCGACTTCCTCTAGCCCGCCTTCGGCGGGTTGAAGAACTCGGACCCTGGGGTCAGACGCCGCCCACAACGGGGTTTGCTCCACCTGTCGCGTTTCACAGGCGGGGCCTGACCCCTTCTTCGAGTTGCAACGAGTGCTGGTTGAAAAGGGGTCAGGCCCCGCCTGCGTGCCGTTCTGGGTGGAGCGGGACTTTCTGTGGGCGGCGTCTGACCCCGTCCCATCCCCAAACTTGTGTTTTTCAACAGGCTGCTAGGCCTGCACCTCGACTTCCGATCCCCGTGACAGCGATGCCCCGACTGCGTCGATCAGCCGCAGCAGGCAACCGGCTCGTTTCAGCACGGCCGTGTTATGAGCCAGATCGTCCCACTGCAACAGCAGGTCGTCGTAGACTCGATCCAAGTCGATCGCCGGCGACTCCAGCGGCGTGCCATAGACTTCCTCGTCATCGGTCACCGTGAATAGCTCGAAATCACGGTAGCCCGTGTCGCTGCCCGCAATCACCCAGCCGGTCGCCAACGGCACGGGACTCGACGGATGGTACTCGAGCCCGGCGGTCATCCCGTCGGGAAACCGGACCGTGATCCCGATCCCCTGCCAGCGGCCGGCACCGGCGAGGTGGCGGGCCGAGACCGACAGCGGGTCGATGCCGGCCAGCATCAACAGCTGTTCGAGACGGTCAAGCACCGAGGTCGGCAAACCGCTGCCGGGCTCCTCGGCCCCGATCGAGTCACCTCCGATGAAACCCCATGTGCTGTGAGACAGCGTGCGGGGTTGGCCGAGACGACCCGAAGAGACCAGGGCCAGGGCCGACTGGAAGTCGTCGTCGGCCAGGCAATTGGAAAGCACCAGCAACCGGGCCCCCGCTCGAGTGCCGGAAACCCACTCCAGCTCCGCTTCGCTCACCGGAGACGGCACAGCGACGGGTCGGCCCAGCTCGATCACCCGGCGGACGGTGTCCTCGCGGAAAAGATCGGTGCCGGTGACCAGCACCAGGTCGATGCCCTCGTCACTCAACAACTCGCCCGCATCAGCCACCTCGCGACACCCCGCCGATGCACCGACCGGCTCGCCACCGGGCACCTCGGCAACCACCGCCACCGGCAGCAGGTCGGTTCTGAGGCAGAGTCGCTGGAGATGGAAGCGGCTGCGGCGACCCGGGCCGACCAGCCCGACCTTGAGACGATGCGTCGATGTGGCCATCAGAGAATGCCTTGCCACCGGCTACGGCTTGCGGACGTTGCCGGTCATCCGGACCTTCAGGCGTCCGTTGCTCTTGTGACCGGCCGGCGCATTGACCTTCAGGAACAACAGGCCCGTCTCGCGTGGAGTGATCGTGCCTCCGTTCCCGACCAGAAACGGCTTGCCCGGCTTTGGTTTCTTACCGGCCTCGGGAGCCGGCACGACGACGCCGATCAGGGCACCGCACCTGATGCCCGCCGCCATGTCGCGAGCCGTGTCGGCCTCCGAAAAACCGGACGGGCCGATCGAAAGGCTCGTTACGAATCGGTAATCGCCGGCAGACTGGATCCTGAATGCCTGACCCTTGAAGACGGCCGCCACCGGTTGACCCCAGCCTTTGGATGTATCGACGTCAGCTTCCAACTCGTTGGCCGAGAGCATCTCCTCGTCCAACTGCTTGATCTTGGCACGGACACCCTTGACCTCCGGAGACAACTTCAGGATCAGCTCGAGCATCTGGCGAGTCTTGACCAGGTTCCCGGCCTCCTCGTACTGCTTGGCCAACGTCGCCGCTTCACGCACGAACGACTCCTGGAACCGTTGCACCTTGACGTCGATCGCCTTGGTGCTGGCTGTCTTCCTGGTCGACTTGCCGGACTTGCCGGACTTGCCGGACTTGCCGGACTTGCCGGACTTGCCGATCTTGGCTCGCGACTTGCTCGCCTGGGTCGTCTTCTTGCGGCCGACCCTTGAGGCCTGGCCGGTCTGTGCCTCGAGAACCTCGAGGACCTCGCCCAAGCACAGTGCGGCAACCAGCAGCACACAACCGCACATCAGTGTCTTCATGTTCTTCATGTTCTTCATGCTCCGACTCATCGGATCGTTCGCGTTCTGGTCAACCCGGCTTCATTGTCGACGATCGCCGACCCTGCTGCCAGCCCCGCATTTCATCTAGCCGAATTCGTGCGGGCGTTGCGACATGACCTCGGCGGTCTATCAGCCCCCCATCGGGCGGATCACGTTACTCGCCAGCAGGATTCCAAAGACGACGACTCCCGCCAGCATGGCTCTCAGCGCCCAGAGACCCCCGCGTGGTCCGAACCAGCCAATCAGCCGCCGCCCCTTCGACGTCTGCTCGAGCAGCCAGCGTTGGTGGTAGCAGCCGACCCCGCCGAGCACCGCCAGAATCGAACCGATCAGTTGCTGTTCGTTCATATCTTCCCGGGACATTCTGCCGGAGCTGCGGCGGAAACGGAGCCACAACGGCAGCCTGTTGGCCACCGTCAGCCGCCGGTAGAATCAACTCTGTCAGCCGTCTTCTCGACACGACCCGACCCGACAGGAACGAGACTCGCGATGCCCGGCCTGGGAGTCAACATTGATCACGTGGCGACGATCCGCCAGGCACGGCGGACGATCGAGCCGGACCCGGTGTGGGCCGCGGCACTCGCCGAACTGGGCGGTGCCGACGGGATCACGATTCATCTCCGAGAGGATCGACGTCACATCATCGATCGCGACGTGCGAGTGCTCAAGGAAACGGTCCAGGTGAAGTTGAACCTCGAGATGGCTGCCGAGGAGGAGATCATTGGGATCGCGCTCGAGACTCTGCCGGACCAGTGCACGCTGGTGCCTGAGAAGCGTGAGGAGATCACGACCGAGGGGGGTCTGGATGTGCTGGGGCAGCGGGACCGCATCGCCACAGCCTGCGGGCGACTGCAGCAGGCGGGAATGGAGGTCAGCCTGTTCATTGATCCGATCGCGGCACAGATCGAAGCGGCCGCGGCACTGGGGGCCGACGCGGTCGAACTGCACACCGGAGCCTTCGCCGATGCGGTAACCGCCGAGGAGACTGACGGCGAATTCGAAGCCCTGGTGGCGGCGGCCGAAGCGACGCTTGGAGCGGGGCTGGTGCTGCACATGGGGCATGGCCTGACCTACCGCAACGTCGCCCGCGTCGCGGCGATCCCCGGCATCTGCGAATTCAATATCGGGCACTCGATCGTCGCACGAGCCGTGCTGGTGGGTCTCGAACGAGCCGTCCGCGAAATGAAGACGCTGGTCGAATAACCGATTCGCGGTGCGAGCTTGGTGAGAGATGTGATGCGGGGGCGGGGATGAGGGGGGACGTCGCGTGAAACCCTCACCCACGCACCCCACCCCCACATCACATCTCGCACCCAGCCCCGCCCAGGTACTCCTCGATCGCCAGCCGGATCTCGTCCCGCACACGGCGGAACTGTGCCCGCTTCTGGTCGTCGGTCCCCGTCGCGTCGGCCGGATCATCAATCGGCCAGTGCAACCGCTGGACCTCCCGACCGGGAAACACCGGGCAACGAGCCGCCGCGCTGTCGCAGACACTGATCACCACGTGCGGAATGGTCTCGGCCGGCTCGAGGAACTCATCGATCGACTTGCTGTGTTGACCCGAAATGTCGATCTCCAGCTCGCCCATCACCTCGATCGCCATCGGGTGCACGTACCCCGACGGTAGGGCACCCGCCGAGAGACTTTCGATGCCGCCACGAGACAATTCACGCAGCAGACCCTCGGCCATCTGGCTGCGGCACGAGTTCCCGGTGCAGAGGAACAGCACGCGCCGTGGCGGCGTGGTCACAGACTGGGTCATGCGGCCGATGATAGCAGGCTGATCACAACCGTCGTCTCGGACACCGGCCCTGGCGGCCCCCTGGCAGACGACTTGTCGGGTCCGGGTGCCTTGGTATGATCGTGCTCTGCAGACGGTGTTCCGACCCACCCGCAGCCAACGCCCCATGGCCCCGCTCACCTACAAGGACGCCGGCGTCGACCTCGACTCCTACCGCGATGCCATGCAGCGGTTGCCTTCGCTGCTGCGGAGGACTCACGGACCGAGGGTGATGGACCTGCCCGGTGGCTTCGCCGGCCTGTTCCGGCTGAACCCCGGCAGCCGGTTGCTCGGTCGAGCCTACCGCGACCCGGTGCTGGTGGCCGGTTCCGATGGAGTGGGCACCAAGGTCAAGGTGGCCTCCGCCGCCGGACGATTCGATACCGTCGGTATCGACCTGGTGGCCATGTGTGTCAACGACTGCCTGTGCCTGGGCGCCGAACCCCTGTTCTTTCTCGATTACATCGCCCTGGGTGCCGACAACCCGCCGCTGATCGCCGACCTGGTCTCGGGCATCAGCGACGGCTGCCTGCAAGCCGATACAGCACTGCTGGGTGGCGAAACCGCGATCATGCCCGACCTGTACTCCGGCGACGATTTCGATATGGCCGGGTTCTGCGTCGGAGTCGTCGAGCGGAAGAGACTGATCGACGGGCAGGCGATCAGCCCCGGAGACGTCCTGCTGGGACTGGCCTCCTCAGGCCTCCACGCCAACGGCTACAGCCTGGTCCGCAAGGCGGTCTTCGAATCCGCCGGGCTCGGTGTCGATGACCGCGTCGAATCGCTCGAGACCACCGTGGCCGATCTGCTGCTGACTCCGACACGCATCTACACCCGGGCACTGCGGAAAGTGATGCAGCGGTACCGCGTCAAAAAAGTCGTGCACGGAATGGCTCACATCACCGGCGGAGGACTCCAAGACAACCTCCAACGCGTGCTGCCCCACGGATGCCGCGCGGTCGTCGAATCCGGCAGCTGGCCGGTGCCCGAGGTCTTCGACTGGATCGCCGAGTTGGGCGAGGTCGAGACCGACGAGATGTACCGCGTGTTCAACATGGGGGTCGGCTTCGTGCTGGTGCTCGATCCGTACTACGTCGAGAGCGTCCAGAGGCGGCTCGAGGAGACTCGGACCGAGTCGTGGGTGATCGGGCGGATCGAAGCGGGTGAGACCGGCGTCGAGCGGACCGGGTCATGAACGAGGCCGGGAGCGAGGCGCACGCCTACCGCCGGGTCTGGTTGACGTTTGCCCGAAATGCGCTGATCCGCGAGATGACCTTTCGCGGCAATTTCATCATCACCGTGCTCACTCGAGCCCTGTGGTTCTGCAGCCAGGTGCTGCTCTTCAAGATCATCTTCAGCAACGTCGCACAGATCACCGAGGGCTGGAACGAATACCAGTACTTCGCGTTCATGGCGACCGGGATGCTGATCAACGCGTTGATCGAGTCGCTGTTCATGCCCAACGCGGCGAACTTCAGCGAGTTGATCCGCACCGGCAACCTCGACTTCGCACTCCTGAAACCGATCGACACCCAGTTCCTGATCTCGTTCGAAAAAATGGACCTGGCCATGCTCAACCAGGTCCTGCTCTCGATCGGACTGCTCGTCTACGCCCTGTCGAACCTGCCCGTGGGTGTCGGGGTGACGATTGGGGGGGTGGCGCTGTACCTGCTGTTCGTCGTCGCCGGAGTGACGATTTTCTACAGCCTGATGATCTCGCTGGCGAGCACGGCAATCTGGTTCGGCCGCAACCAGGGCCTGTACGACTTCTGGTTCTACATCACCGTCTTCGCCCGCTACCCGCGGAGCATCTACCAGACCGAACCTGCCTCGGTGGCCGGCAGCCTGATCCTGTTCACCTTCACCTTCGTGCTGCCGATCCTCGTCGTGGTCACCGTCCCGGCCCGAGTGCTATTGGGGACAATCGAGCACCAGGCCTGGCTGGCCGGGGTTGCGCTGGCGGCCGCGGTCCTCGGGCTGTTCGTCTCGCGGATGATCTTCACCCGATCACTGCGCAGCTACCGCAGCGCCAGCAGCTGATCGCCACGCACGTTCACTCGTCGTCGAAGGCGAAGCCGTCGTCCTCGTCGTCCTCGTCGAAGATGTCGTCCTCGTCCAGACCCTCGATCTCCAACTCGCCGTCCGACTCCTCGTCGTCCTCGGCAAACGGATCGTCGTCCTCGTCGCCCTCAAACGGGTCGTCGTCGACCGCCTCATCGGTCTCGGGGTCGACCTCCACGGCGGTTCCGCCCCCGTCGGCCAGTGCCGGCTCCAGCGACTCGCTGCCACCTCCGAAAATCAATGCCAGCACGGGCGTGAACGCGAGCAGGGCACAGACGATGAGTGTCAGGAGCAGCATCACCAGCACGGCCTTGTTCTTGAAGACCTGCACCTGGAATGTGCCGTAGTTGCCTTCCCACATCGGTCCCCCGACCACGATCCAGATGAACCACAAGGCGGGGATCGCGGCCACGAGGGCGAGGGAAAACAGGGGGAGTTTCTTCACGGTGCAGTCTCCAGGCCCGGCCGGAACGCTCGAAACAACGACCCGGGTGGCTCTTGGTAATAGTATGTCGCACGAGATTCCCGAGGCAAGTTGCCGTTGGGGCAAAGCCGACTGAGAGCCGGGGGTCTGGTACGAGTATGACGATTGCGCCCAGCCGATCGGCATGCTGGAATTTGCCCGTCCGAGTTGGCAGGATGTCGTGCCCCCCCCGATGAAGCGCCTTGTATCACTCAACAACCGGATCGTCGCCTGCGACCGCTGTCCGCGGTTGCGTGAGCACTGTGCCGAGGTGGCCGCGACCCGCCGACGTGCCTACCTCGACTGGGACTACTGGGGTGCTCCGGTACCCAACTTCGGCGATCCACAGGCCCGGCTCCTGATCGTCGGGCTGGCCCCGGGCGCTCACGGAGCCAACCGGACCGGGCGGATGTTTACCGGCGACCGCAGCGGCGACTGGCTGTTCCGAGCCCTGCACGTGGCCGGTTTCGCCAACCAGCCCACTGCCACCGACCGTGACGACGGATTGGAACTGAGGGACTGCCTGGTCACCAACGCCTGCCACTGTGCTCCGCCGGGGAACCGGCCGGCGGTGGACGAACTGGAGTCGTGTCGGGAGTGGTTCGATGAGACCGTCGACCTGCTGCCGGTTCGGGTCTTCCTGGCTCTGGGTGCGATCGCCTGGCGGGCCGTGGTCGACCTCGCCCGCCGACGCGACTGGTACACCGGACCGATCCCGAAGTTCTCACACCAGGCCCTGGTCCCACTCTCAGAGGACCGTTGGCTTCTGGGCAGCTACCACCCCAGCCAGCAGAACACCTTCACGGGACGGTTGACCGAGGAGATGTTCGACGGGGTGTTTTCGCTCGCCCGGGCGAAGTTGTCCGGGTCTTAGCAGCCCGCTGAAAAACACAAGTTTGGGGATGGGACGGGGTCAGACGCCGCCCACAGAAAGTCCCGCTCCACCCAGAACGGCACGCAGGCGGGGCCTGACCCCTTTTCAAACAGCACTCGTTGCAACTCGAAGAAGGGGTCAGGCCC